>Ga0116229_10000392_pt1 | contig 56618 bp, 55 predicted proteins | sample S1TSphgellanicum_3_FD_87313 | JGI IMG/M metagenome (GOLD analysis project Ga0116229, IMG submission 87313) | Host-associated microbial communities from peat moss isolated from Minnesota, USA - S1T2_Fc - Sphagnum magellanicum MG | ecosystem: Host-associated > Plants > Peat moss > Unclassified...
CGCGTCCGGGTCGCGTCAGCGCGCGGGCGGCGGTGGCGCGGGGGTGCGGCTCTGACAGAGCGGTTCGACCGCCTTCATGTCGAACGTCTCGACATAGTAGCGCGAGGCCGGTCCCGGGATCGTCGTGATCGTCGTCGATCGCGTCAGATCGCCCTGCGTGAGCGTCACGGGGAAGATCAGCCGACCGCCCGCGGCAGCACCCGGCGCGCCGACGGATCCCTTGTCGTGCTTCAGGAAGCACATCATGATCAGCAGCCGCTTCTCGCTGACATCATGCGGCGAGAACTCGCGGGCCGGCCCGTTGGTGCTGCCCCAGACCGCCGACATCGCCTGCACATCCTGCGCGCGCGCGGCGGCGAGGAAGAGATCGACGGCCTCGCGCGGTGTCGCCGCGCCGACGGGCTGCGGCCCCTCGAGATTCATCGGCGTCCCGGTGTTCTCGTCGGCACTCACCGGTCGCGGCGTCGAACCCGGTGGCGGGCTGTTCGTACAGGCGGCGGCACACGCCAGCACCAGTAGCGAACTTACGACCGTACCTGTGACGCGTCCGTTCACGAGAGCTCCAAGCTGAAAGGCCACGAGAGTTCGCAGCGAAAGTAGCGAGGGAGCGATATGCCAGCAACCCGACTGCCGCACCAGCGCTTGTATATCAACATCGATCACGTCGCGACGTTGCGCCAAGCGCGGCGCGCCAGCGAGCCCGACCCTGTCGCCGCGGCGGCGCTCTGCGAGATCGCGGGCGCCGACGGGATCACGGCCCATCTGCGCGAGGATCGTCGACACATCCAGGATGACGACGTCGTGCGCATGATCCGGCTGCGACGCACCGTCTTCAATCTCGAGATGGCGTGCGCGAGCGAGATGGTGACGATCGCCGAACGCCTCGCGCCCTATCAGGTGACGCTCGTCCCCGAGCGCCGCGAGGAAGTGACGACCGAGGGCGGACTCGACGTCGCCGCCGGGGCGGCGCGCATCGCCGCGAGCATCACGCGGCTTCGCGCCGCGGGCGTCCGCACGAGCCTCTTCATTGATCCGACGCTCGATGCGGTCGAGCGCTCGCACGCGCTCGGCGCGGATGCGATCGAGCTGCACACCGGGCGCTACGCGCTGGCCACGACGACCGCCGCGATCGCCGCCGAATCGCGGGCCCTCGCCGACGCGGCGCGTGCGGCGGCGGCGCGCGGCCTCGCGGTGCACGCCGGCCACGGACTCACCGTCGGCAACGTCGCGGCCGTGGCGTCGATCCCCGAGATCGAGGAGCTCAACATCGGCCATACGATCGTCGCGAGGGCGGTCTTCGTCGGACTGGTCGACGCCGTGCGGGAAATGCGGGTGGCGATGGACACCGCCCGCTCGTCATCCGATGGTGCATCCGGCGGCGTCCCCGCCCACGGCGGTAATTGACCGTCGCTGGAGGGCGCCCTAACCTTCGCGCGGTCGCGCTGACCGCGCCCGACCACAGGCCCTGGACCCGCAGGCATGAGCACGCCGCAGGACGCGCTGAACTTTTTCACACTCGAGGCGACCGAGTGCATCGACCGGCTCGAGGCGGCGTTGCACGGTGCGGGCGCGGCCAGCCTCGCGGTCACCCCTGACGAGTTCGTGCGGGCGGCGCGGACGCTCCGTGGCGCCGCGACGATGCATCGGCTGGGCGCGATTTCGGACCTCGCGGCCTCCGTCGAGCGCGCCGGGCGCGCGCTCCGCGGCGGCGACCTGCAGTGGTCGTCCCCCCTCCATGCCGCGCTCGTCGCCGCCGTCGACGATCTCAAGGTCCTGCTCCACAACGTGCGTACGTGGGGGCCGGCGGACGACGCGCGCTCCGCTCGACGCGTCGCCGACCTCGGACGCTACCTCCCCGCCACGGCAGGCGCCCCGGGGCTGAGCGGCGCCGTCCCGGTCATCCGGCCAGCCGACGGTGCCGGCGGTCCGAGCGCCGATGCGTACTTCGCGGCCGAGGCGGCGGAGATCGCCGTTGCCCTCGAGGCCTTCGTCCGCGCGCCGGAGCAGACCGGCATCCTCGCCGGCGGACTCGCGCGCGCACGCGTGCTGCGTGGTGTCGCGGCGCTCGCCGACCGCCCGCCACTCCCGGACGTGCTCGACGCGATCGAGCGCGCCGGTCGCGTCCTCGAGCTGCAACTGCACGCCGATGCCGCGTCGGCGGTCGCCGTGCTGGCGGCGGCCGCGCAGCTGCTCCGCCGCGCCGCGACCGATCTGCAGACCGGCGGGACGCGGACGCTGCTCGAGTCCCCCGAGTACCAGCGCTTCCGCGCCGCCGGCGTGGAGGCGACCGCCGCGAGCGAATCGGCAAACCGGATCGTGCCGATCGACGAACTCTTCTACGAGGACGGCGGCACCGGCATCGTCACGAAGGCCGCCAACCCGCCGACCTCGCCTGACGAGCGCTTCCGCCTCGAAATGGTGAGCCAGGCCGAGCATATCCGCGCGCTGATTACGGCGACGCGACGCGCGGCGGCCCGTCCGGCCGGCGCGCGCGAGATCGGCGCGGGTCACCTCGGGCCAGCCGCGGAGCGGGCGGCAGGGGACCTGCGGCAGGCGCTCCGCTCAGCGCGCAGCGCGGCGCTCGGATTCGGCGCGCGTCGGGTCGCCGACTTCCTCGCCCCGTTTGCCGACGGCGATCGCGCCCTCGACTTTCTCGCGCTCAACGCACTGGACGAGGCGGCGGCCCTGCTCGCCGATCCTTCGACCGACGCGGTCGACCTCCCGGACCGACTCGGCGGGCTCGTGCGCGCCGACGGCGTCGAGGCGGGCATCGGCGTCGGCATGAGCGACACCAGCTCGATCCCGGGCGGCCTCTCGCGCACCGAGCCCGCCCTCGATCAGGCGCTGGGACTGGGACTCACGGCGCCTGGAGCCGGGACCGTCGACGTCCCCGTCGCACCCGCAAGTGCCGCGGTCGCCGACCGGGAGACGCCGGGGCGGCCGCGGGTGACGCCGACCGGACGGGCGCTCCAGGATTTCCTGCAGGATGGCATCGTCGGCATCTCGCACCTGGGCGACGAACCGTTGATCCCCGGCGAGCCATCGGCCGCCGTCGGGCCGCGGCTCCCGGCGCGCGATGTGTCGACGCCGACTCGCGCGCACGCGGCACCTCACGCCGACGGCGCGCTGATCCCGATCGAGGCGCTGCTCTTCCGGGGGAGCGCGGCGCTGGCGGAGGCGCGGACGCTGCGCCATCGACTCAAGGACGGCGGGTCGGCGGAGACCCTGAGCGAGCTCTTCGACCTGCTCGACCTGGCCGCGACCAGTTGAAGGTCGGCTGGCGCGGCGTCCTCGGGTTCGCGGTCACGATCGCGCTCCTCTGGTACGTCCTGCGAGGGATCCCGATCCACGATGTCGCGTCGACGCTCCGCGCCGCGAACCTGCCGCTCTTTCTCCTCTCGTCGGTGGTGGCGACGGCGGTCTTCCCGCTGCGAGCCCTCCGCTGGCGACCGATTCTCGCCCCGGTCGCGCCCGACCTCCCGTTCGGCATGCTCTGGCCGCCGGTGGCCATCGGGTTCATGATCAACAACGTCGTGCCCGCGCGCGCCGGCGAGCTCGCGCGCGCGTACGCGCTGACGCGGGAGACGGGGACGCCAGCGGCGGCGGCGCGGGGGATCCCCCGCGTGCCGTTCTCGGGCGCGCTCGCGTCGCTGGCCGTCGACCGCCTCTTCGATGCCGTCGTCGTGATGTCGCTCGCGCTGCTCGCGATGTTCGCCCCCGAATTTCCGGGCGGGGCACGGATCGCCGGCCAACCCGCCGTGCGATGGGCAGCGGTCGGCGTGATCGGCATGGCGGCGCTGACGGCGATCCTGTACGCGATCGTCTTCTTCCCCGCTCCGCTGATCGGCGCGTGCGCCGCCATGGTGCGACGGATCGGCCCCCGTGCCGAAGCGCGGGTGCGCGAGGCGCTGACGCAGTTCAGCGTCGGCCTCAGCGTGCTGCGCAACCCGGCGCGGTTCGCCAGGATCCTCGCGTGGGCGATCGCCTTCTGGCTGACGAATGCGTTCTCGTTCTGGATCGGATTCCAGGCCGTCGGCATCCATGTGCCGTGGACGGCCGCGCTCTTCCTGCAGGCGGTGATCGCCGTCGGCGTCGCCGCGCCCGCGGCGCCGGGGTTCTTCGGGATTTTCGAGTTCGTCGCGACAGCCGGGTTGGGCGTCTATGGCGTCCCGCCGGAGCTCGCGGTCTCGTGGGCGATCGGCTACCACATCCTCTCGTTCATCCCGATCACGGTGATCGGCGCCTGGTACTTCGCGAAGGTCGGCATGCATCTCTCCGACGTGCAGGCCGAGGCGTCGGCCGACGGTGCCCACGCGGCCGCCGGCACGCCACCCGCGGGGCCGGGGTGACGACCGACACGCGGGCGGCGGCCACCACGGCGCGGGTCGCGGCACAGGCGAAGGTCAACCTGCTGCTGCACGTCCTCGCCCGCGAGGCGACGGGCTATCACCAGCTCGAGACGCTCTTCTGCCGACTCACGCTGGCCGATGCGGTGACCGTGCGGGTCACTCGCGGCACTCGCGCGCTCGAGTGCATCGGGGCCGACGTCGGCCCGGTCGAGCAGAACCTTGGTTACCGCGCGGCGGTCGCGTACATCGAGGCGCGGGGCTGGCCGGCGGGATTCGAGATCGCGATCGAGAAGCGGATCCCCGTCGGCGGCGGCCTGGGGGGTGGCAGCGCGGACGCCGGCGCTGTCCTCCGAGCACTCGCCGCGCTCGATCCGACCCCGATCGGCGAGCCGGCGCTCCTCACGCTGGCCGGGCGCCTCGGCGCCGACGTCCCGTTCCTCACGAGCGCTGCCCCGACCGCGCTCGCGTGGGGGCGTGGCGACCGGCTCCTCGCCGTCCCCGCACCGTCAGGGCGTGCGGTTGTGCTCTACCGGCCCCCGTTCGCCGTCAACACGGCGCAGGCGTACGGATGGCTCGCGGAGACGCGCGGGGAAGCCGCCGCGCCCGCTCGTGCGATCGAGTGCGGTGCGCTCACAGACTGGTCGTGGCTCGCGGCGCACGCCGTCAACGACTTCGAGGGCCCCGTCGGCGCCCGGCACCCGGTCCTTCTGGCGGCGCTGGCGGCGCTCGGTGGCGTCAGCGGGATCGCCATCGCCCGGATGAGCGGCTCCGGGTCGGTGCTCTTCGGCGTCATTGACCCGACGGCGGACGCCGCAGCGGTCGCGAAGGCGGCGGAGTCCGCGCTCGGCGGTGCCGTGCTCCTGACGGCGACCGCCGCGTCCGTCGCGCCGGTCGAGTGCTCGTGAGCGCGCGCGACTTCTATGAGCAGGACTATCACTTTGCGGAGGACGTCGAGCGGCCCAATCTGCCGCGGCTCCGGCGGGCGATGCGCCACCTGCAGCCGATGCCGGGGACCGCGTTCCTCGACCTCGGGTGCGGCGTCGGGTGGGCGACGCGGCTCGCCGTGCGCGAGTACGCCGTGGGGTCGGCCGTGGGCCTCGACTTTTCGCACCGCGCGCTCGTGTCGGCCGCCGCACTGACCCCCGAGGCGGGCTGGGTCGATGCCGATGGCACCCGGCTGCCGTTTCGCGACGCGACGTTCGACCGGGTCTTCTCCTTCGGGTCGATGGAGCACTTTCCGGATATCCGCGGCGGCTTCGCGGAGGTCTATCGGGTGCTCCGACCCGGCGGTCGGCTCGTGACCGCCGTGCCCAATTTCTACATCAGAACGGGGCAACCGCTGGAATTTCGGGCGACGAAGGGTGGCTGGGGCGCGGTCATGCGCAGCGTCGGCTTCGAGATCGAGCGCGTGGCGACGGATCCGGGCCCGGCGCTGTTCAAGAATCGGCGGCCGGTCCGGCTCGCGCTCCGCCTGGCGCTCCGCGCGATCAGCCTGATTCCGGTGCTGCGATACCAGTTCGTCTTCGTGCTGCGAAAGCCGTCGTCGATCGACGGCGCGGTCTAGCGGAACGCCGCCGTCTGACCCTTGGGCGCGCGGCCGTGCGTCGGGGGCGCGGGATGCGCCGACCCGCTGTCGTTTTTCCAGCGCGCGACGGCGATCGTGCTGTCGAGCCAGCGGCGTTCGAGCGAGTCGGAGATCGTCTGGTCTGCCGTCCGCTGAATGCTGTCGAGCCTGGACTGGTAGTCGAGCCGCACGCTGTCGAGACTGGCATTGACGGACGCGAGTTGCGGCCCGACCTCACGCGTCAGTTCGGCGATCTCGCGCGCGAGCTGCGCCGAGTCGAGCGGTGCGTGGCTGATCACCCGCCGAGTGCGGGGTGCGCGCGTGGCGACGGTCGGGGCCGCGACCGAAGGCGCAGCGACCGGCGCCGCCCCAGCCACAGGAGCTGGCGGCATCGCCGGTCGTGGCAGCGGCGTCGGGACCGTCGGCGCGGCCACGGGCAGGGCGGCGACGACGGGTACGCGCGGGGTGGCGCGCGCGCGGACCGGTGCGGGCGCGGCGACCGCGACCGGCGCTGCCGGTGGCGCTGCCAGTGGCGCTGCCAGTGGCACTGCCACAGGTGGCTGCACTGCGGCCGCCGGTGGGGCCGGACGCCGGAACGTCGGGCGAGCGAAGACCATCGAGCGAGTATGCACGGTATCGAGCGCGACCCGGGCGCCGTCGATCACGACGCTGTCGGCGTTGGCGGGGGCGATGTCGGTCGTCACCGTCGCGCTCGCGCGCTCCTTCCGGAGCGCCGTTCGACGGAAAACGTCGACGCCAGCCACGGAGGTGTCAGCCGAACCGACGCGCGGCGCGTGACGGAAGACGTCGCTGGGCCCGGCGCCGGAGTCCGCATCCTGGCCCGAGGCTCCGGTCGGAAAGGCGAGCGCGAGAAGATAGAACGCGATGACCGGCAACGACTTCACGCGCACCTCTGGTGGAGCCAAACCGCGAAAGAACCTGTCGTTACATGACGGCCGTACCGAGCTCGAGGTAAAAACCCGACCCGGGGTCCGGCAGCGCCTGCCGCGCACGTCGGATCGCTTGTACGCCGGAACCCGGCCCGGTAGGTTTTTCGCGTTGTGCCGCAGTGACTTACTGCCCCTTCGTCCAATGGCAGGACAGCAGACTTTGGATCTGCGAATGGTGGTTCGAATCCACCAGGGGCAATCCGCCGTGGGCGACGCCGGCGCGCACCAGCGCCCGGTCGGCTTGCGCCACCGCCACGGTTCGGTCACATTGAAGGGCTGCGGGCCGTCCGTACGACGCGTCTCCCCCGCTCGCCATCATCACTTGAGTTGCGTCTCATGGACGGCATAGGGGTCGCTCGGGGCTTCAAGCTGCTCTCCGGCACGGCGAATCGTCCGCTGGCGGATGAAATCGCTCGCTGTCTCGGCGTCGACCTGACGAAGGTGACCTCGTCCCGCTTCACCGACGGCGAGATCTTCGTCCGGATCGACGAGAACATTCGCGGGTCCGACATCTTCATCGTCCAGCCGACGAACCCGCCGGCCGACAACGTCCTCGAGCTCCTCCTGCTGGTCGACGCCGCCCGCCGCGCCTCGGCGGCGCGCATTACGTGCGTGCTGCCGTACTACGGCTACTCCCGCCAGGACCGCAAGGACCAGCCGCGCGTCGCGATCGGCGCCAAGCTCGTCGCCAACCTGATCACGGTTGCCGGGGCAGACCGGATCCTCGGGCTCGACTTCCACCAGCATCAGCTCCAGGGGTTCTTCGACGTCCCCGTCGATCACCTCTATGCCGCGCCGGTCTTCGTCGCGCACTATCGCAAGAAGCAGCTCAAGGACCTCGTCGTCGTCGCGCCTGACGTCGGCGCGGCCAAGATGGCGCGCGGATTTGCAAAGCGCCTCGATGGCACGCTGGCGATCATCGACAAGCGCCGCCCGCGGGCCAACGTCGCCGAAGTCGTCAACGTCGTCGGCGAAGTCGCCGGGCGCGACTGTCTGCTCGTCGATGACATGATTGACACGGCCGGGACCGTCACCGAGGCCGCGAAGGCGCTCAAGCGCCTCGGGGCCAACCAGGTCTTTGTCTGCGCGACCCACGCGCTCTTCTCCGGCCCGGCGCCGGAGCGATTTGCGTCATCGGAGATCACCGAGGTGACGGTGACGGACACGATCGCGATCCCGCCGGAGCGCCGCTTTCCCCAGCTGCACGTGCTCTCCGTCGGGGAATTGCTGGCCAAGGCGATCCGCTACACGCACAGCGAGCAGTCGGTCAGCTCCCTGTTCGATTAACTTGCATCTGCTCGTATTTGGGCTTCCTCCAAGAGATTCCAGACCATGGCAACTGCACAATTGAGCGCGACGGCGCGCACCGAGACCGGCAAGGGAGTCGCCCGCAAGCTTCGCTTTGCCGGCCAGATCCCGGGCATCATCTACGGCCACGCTCGGCAGCCGCAGGCGCTGACGATCAACGCCCGTGACTTCGAGAAGCTGCTCGAGCACATCTCGGCCGAGAACACCGTGATCGAGCTGGCCGTCGACGGCCGCCCGTCGCGGACGCTGATCCGCGAGATCCAGCGCCACCCGTTCCGGCGGCAGTATCTGCACGTCGACTTCCAGGAACTGGTCGCCGGCGAGCTGGTGACGGTGCGCATTCCGCTCGTGCTGACCGGCACCGCGGTCGGCGTGCGGCTCGAGGGCGGCGTCCTCGATCAGCCGCTCCGCGATCTCGAAATCGAGGTCGATCCGGCCAACATGCCGAACCGGCTCGAGGTCGATGTCACGAACCTCAACATCGGCGAGTCGATCCACGTCCGCGATCTGACGCTGCCGGCGGGCGTCACGCCGCTGACCGACATCGATGCCGCGATCGTCGTCTGCGCCGCGCCGCGCGCGGTGATCGAGGCCGCGACGGCCGCGCCGGCCGAGGGCGCCGAGGCGCCGGCGGAGCCGGAGGTCATTCGGGCGAAGAAGCCCGATGAGGACGACAAGGAAGCGTAGCGCTGAAAGTCATCCTCGGCCTCGGCAACCCGGGACGGGAGTACGAGGCGACACGCCACAACGTCGGCTGGTGGGTCCTCGACCACCTCGCCGACGTCTGGCGGTTCGACGCGTGGAAGAAGGACGGGGAGGCGCTGGTGACCACGGGGTCGGTCGGGCCGATCCGGACCCGCCTCATCAAGCCGACGACGTACATGAACCTGAGTGGGGCGGTGCTCAAGCCGTATCTGCGCCGCCCCTTCTGGTCGCCGGTGACCGACCTTCTAGTGGTCGTCGACGAGGTGGCGCTGCCACTCGGCCGGATTCGCCTCCGGGCCAACGGATCGGCCGGGGGGCACAATGGCCTGAAAAGCGTCGAGCACGCCATCGGCAACCGGGACTACTCGCGGCTGCGCATCGGCATCCTGCCGGTCGATGAACGCCGCGAGGTCGGCGATCTCGCGACATTCGTCCTCGCCCCGTTCGGCAAGGACGAGCGCGACATCATCCTCGGACGCCTCGGGACGATTCGGGATGCCGTCGAGACCTGGTTGCGCGAGGGGATCGGTCCCGCCATGAACGCCTTCAACACCGCCTGACCTCACTGTCGCACTCATGCTCAAGCTGGGAATCGTCGGTCTGCCAAACGTCGGGAAGTCGACGCTCTTCAACGCCCTGACGGCCGCGAAGGCCGACGCGGCGAACTATCCGTTCTGCACCGTCGAGCCGAACGTCGGCATGGTCGAGGTCCCCGATGGCCGCCTGACGCGCCTGGCGGAGATCGTGCACCCGAAGCGCACCGTGCCCGCCGTCGTGCAGTTCGTGGACATCGCCGGTCTCGTCAAGGGCGCCGCCGACGGCGAGGGACTCGGCAACAAGTTCCTCGCCACGATTCGCGAGACCGACGCGATCGTGCACGTCGTCCGCTGCTTCGATGACCCCGACGTCACCCACGTCATGGGCGGCGTCGATCCGGTGCGCGACCGCGACGTCATCGAATTCGAACTCGCACTCTCCGATCTGGGGGTCGTCGAGAAGCGACTCGAGAAGACCCGCAAGGCGGCGCGCGTCAACGACAAGGCGGCGATCGCCGAACTCGCGGCGCTGGAGCTCGCCGTCGCCGATCTCCGCGAGGGCCGGCCCCTCTGGCACTCCGCGCTGAGCGCCGAGCAGCGCGCCGCGCTCGAGCCGCTCGCGCTGCTGACCGTCAAGCCGGTGCTCTACGCCGCCAACGTCAGTGACGCCGAACTCGCGGGCGCCGAGGGCCCGTACCTCACGGCGCTGCGTGCGGCCGTCCGCGGCTCCGGCGAGCGCGCCCAGGTCGTCCCCTTCTCGGCACGGATCGAGGCCGAGCTCTCGGAACTCCCGCCCGAGGAGCGCGCGGAATTCCTCGCGTCACTCGGCATCACGTCGGCCGGGCTGGACCGGCTGATCCGCGCCGGATACGAGCTCCTCGGCCTCGAGACGTACTTCACGGCCGGCGAGCAGGAAGTGCGGGCGTGGACGATCCACGAGGGCGACACGGCGCCGAAGGCCGCGGCCGTCATCCACACGGACTTCGAGCGCGGCTTCATTCGCGCCGAGACGGTCGGTTACGACGAATTCGTCTCCACCGGCGGCTGGAAGGGTGCCCGCGAGAAGGGCGTCGTCCGGTCGGAGGGCAAGGAGTACGTCGTTCACGACGGCGACATCATGCTCTTTCGGTTCAACGTCTGATCGGTCGACGTCGATGGGCGGCCCTTGCGGTGGCCACCACGCCCCCGGGGCATTAGATTTTCGGGTACAACTGCACCCTCCTCCCTCGGCCGGCAGCCCGCGGGGGGCGGTTTCCTCAAGACCATAGGGAGGCTTGCCGCTATGCCCCGTCAATACGAGGCAGTGTACATCTTCGACTCCGCACTCGAAGACGCCGCGATCACCGAGAAGTTGACGCGCTTCCACGGCATGTTGGGCGCGAGCGGCGAGATCAAAGCCGATCACTGGGGCCGGCGCCAGCTGGCCTACACGATCGGTCCCCGCGAGACCGGTTACTACGTCGTGGCGCGATTCGATGCCGAAGCCGCCGTGCTCCCGGAATACGAGCGCGCGCTCCGGCTCGATGACGGCGTCGTGCGCTATCTCGTGACGCTGCACGAACACGAAGTCGGCGCCCCGCCGATGACCGAGGAAGAGATGGTGGCCGCGCGCCGCCGCGACGACGATGACGAGGACGAGGAGTAATGCGCCGCCCACAGAAGTCCTGCCCGTTCTGCGAGACCCGCGTCCGGTTCATCGACTACAAGGACGACCGCACGCTCGGTCGCTTCATCACGGATCATGGGAAGATTCTCCCGAGTCGGCTGAGCGGCACCTGCGCTCGACACCAGCGACAGCTGGCGACGGCCGTCAAGCGCGCCCGGTTCCTGGCGCTGATCCCGTACATCAAAGGGCACACCGCCTAATCCATGGCGGATGTCGTGGGCGCGGCCGCCGCGGCACGCGGCGAGGCGTCCGCCCCGCGCGATCCCGGGTGGGCGGTGTTGCTGTCGACACTGCTGGCGTTCGTGCTGCTCCCCGGCACGCCGCTCCTCCAGGTCATCGCCCCGATCCCGCAGGCGATGCTCCTCCTCGTGCCGATCATCGCCGTCTGCGCGATCGTCGGCTGGGCGGACGGCGGGCCGTCCTGGCTCGCCCTGCTCTGGGTCGGCCTCGCGGTCGCCGCGGAGCGCAGCGCGCCGCAGGCCGCCGGGTTCGAGTCGATCGCGCGCGGCTGGTCGCTGCTGGTGGCGGCGATCTTCGGGATCCTTCTCCTGACCGGCGATCGCGCCGCGCGCTTCCTCCCCCGCGCGCTGGCGGCCGTCGCGCTCGCCCTCGTCATCAGCGCCGGTTTCGTCATCGGCCTGCGCGGCGCGCCGCGCACCCTGCGCCAGACCATCGGCATCGAGATCGTCAACCGCCCCAACCTGATGCTCGACACGTGGCGCGAGACGAGCGCCATGCCCGAGTATCGCCGGATGCTCGAGTCGATGACCCCCGACTCGAGCGGCGAGGCCGCCGTCCAGCAGATCGATCACGAGCTGGCGACGACCCCCGTCGACTGGGCGCAGCGTTTCTTCGTCGCGCTCCTCGCCCTCGAGTCGCTCGCCGCGCTGACGCTCGGCTGGGGCCTCTATCACCGCATCAGCCGCACGCGCATCGGCCCGCCGCTCGCACAGCTGCGAGACTTCCGCTTCAACGACGAGCTGGTCTGGGGCGTCATCCTCGGCATCGTGCTCGTGCTGCTCCCCCGCTTCACCACCGGGCTCGCCGGATGGTCCGGCCTCGGGGCGAACCTCATCGTCTTCTTCGGCACGCTCTACGCGCTGCGCGGTCTCGGCGTCTTTGCCTGGTTCGTGCGCTCGGCGCGCTTCGGCGCCGTGACGCTCGTCGCCATCGCGCTCGTCGTCGGCGTCCTTGCGATGGTCGGCGCCCTCGCGCCCGCCCTCGGATTGATCGGCCTTGGTGACACCTGGGAAAACTGGCGGGCGAAGCCCCGCCCGTCCGTTTGATTGCTCCGCGAGTTCCGTCTGATCCCCGTCTGATCCGCGTCTGATCGCCGTTCGCACCCTCTGCGCGGCCTGTCCCTCTCTCACGAGGTTCGTGTCATGGAAGTGATCCTGCGCCAAGCCGTCGAGAATCTCGGTCACCCCGGCGACATCGTCGATGTGTCGGCCGGATTCGGTCGCAACTACCTGCTGCCGCGCGGGCTCGCCTACGCCGCCACCACCGGCAACAAGAAGCGCATCGAGCAGGAAAAGCAGCGCCTCGACGCCGCCGAGGCGTCGCGCCGCACGGCGGCCGAGACGATCGCCGAGCGCCTCGCCCAGGTGTCGCTCACGTTCTCCGCGCGCGTCGGCGACGAGGGCAAGCTCTTCGGCTCCGTCACCGCCGCCGACATCGCCCACCAGCTCGAGCAGCAGGGGTTCACGGTGGAGAAGCGACAGATCGATCTGCACGAGCCGATCCGCGCCCTCGGCGTGTATCGCGTCCCCGTGCGACTGCACGCCGACGTCAGGCCCGAGGTGAAAGTGTGGGTGATCAAGGGCTGATGGCGCCTCCGCTGCCCGCGCGTTCCGTGACTGCGGCGGTCCGGCAGGCTGCCGGATATTGCCTGGACCGGAAGGCGACCGATGTCCTGATCCTCGATCTCAAGCGCGTGTCCGACATGACGGATTACTTCGTCATCGCCAGCGGGACCTCGGACACGCACGTCCGCAGCGTGGCGGAGCACGTCGTCGCCGAGCTGAAGAAGTCCGGCATGACCGTCTACGCGATCGAGGGCCTCGAGCAGGGGCGCTGGGTGCTGCTCGACTTCGTCGACTTCGTCGTGCACGTCTTCCATCCCTCGCTGCGATCGTTTTACCAACTGGAGCGGCTGTGGGGCGATGCCGACATCACGCCGGTCACTGACGCGCCCGCGAGTCACGGCGCATTGCGGTGACCGTGCGACGTCCCGTCGGGATCGTGCGAGGCACCGTCCTGCGCCTCGCGGTGCCGATGCTCGCGGCCGTCGCCATCGTCGCCTGCGGCGGATCCGATCGGGCGGCCCCGGCCACTCCCCACGAGGTCGTCACCGTCGCCGTGGCGCGGCCGACCGCGGTCGGCCCTGACGCCCTGCTGCTGCGCGTGGCGCGCGCCGGCGGCGTCGTCCGCGTCGTCCGCTTTGCGCATCCCGACTCCGAGATCTGGACGTCCACCGCCAAGGCGCCGTCGATCGCGCGTGTGCTGGCGTTCGATGACAACGAGGGCTCGGTGGCGGTCGTCGACGCGAAGGGTGCCCTCCGTCGCATTGGGCTCCGCAGCGGCGACGTGAGCCCGCCGCCGACGATCAAGGTGACCGGACTGGCATCCGTCGATGGCAGCGCCGTCTACGGCGTGACCGCCGACGGCGCCGTGGCCCGGCTGCTGACGACGGACGCGACGCCGTGGACGTTCCATCCGCCCGACGCGGCCCGCGAGGTCGCGCCACGCGCCGATGGCACGGTCATCGTCGTCACGGCGACCGCCGCCGGCGGCTCGGGCCTCTACCACCTTCGGCCACCGGAGTCGCGGATCCTCGACTCCGCCGACCTGCCGGCCGCCGAGCGCCTGGTCCGATCGCAGCTCGGGGACCGCCTGTACCTGATCGGCGGGACATCGATCAACGGAGTTGGTGGACGCGCGATGACGCCGTTTCCGCCGATCACCTTCCCGCGCCGGATTCAGGCCGTCGCCGCGACGCCGAGCGGCGACCGCCTGTACGTCGCCCTCGACTCGACGACCGGGCTGCAGGTCATCGATCGCTACAACCCCCAGGCGACGGCGATCGTCGACCTTCCCGGCGCGGCGATCTCGCTCCGCATGGACCCCCTCGGTCGCTATCTCCTCGCACGGCCGGCGAGCGGTGATTCGGCATGGATCGTCGCGGTCGGCACGGACCGGGTCACGGGGACCGTCGCGACCTCGTGGACCGCCGACCTGCCGTTCGTCGGTGCCGACGGCACGATCGCGGCGAACGTCTACCCGGACGTCGCCTTCGTCGATTCCACCGGCACCGCGCTGCGAACGGTCGCGAACGGCGCCAAGGACTTCTGGATCGCCATCCAGTGGAACGGCTTCCGGCCGCGGGCGCCCGGACTCGACCAGCCGGTCACCTTCCCCGGTGGCGGCGCGGCCGACTCCACCGACACGATCGCCGAGCTGATCCTGAAAAGCGAGCGCGACAGTACAAATCGATCGTCGCGGCCCAACGTCGCCGCGCCACTACCCAGCACGGTGACCGACACGGCCCACGGAGCGATCGCGACTCGCGTCCCGCCGTCGCCCCAGAGCGGCGGGAGCGCGGGTTATGTGGTACAGTTCGCCTCCGTACTCAACCCGTCGTCAGCGCGCTCGACCGCGGACCGGATCTCGGCGAACGGGCTGAAGCCGCGCGTCGTCCCCTCGGTCGAAGCGGGCACGACGGTGTATCATGTCGTCCTCGGACCCTTCCCGACCCGCGCGGCCGCCGATGCGGCCGGCCGGGCCGCGCACCAGCAGTACTGGATCTACCAGGGGGCACCATGAGCGCCGAGACGGAGACGATGCGTGACGACGCGGCCCTGATCTCCACCCCACCCCGCGTCGAGACCGCGTCCGACTCACCGGACCTGCGGACCGCGGCGCGCATCGCGCACACCCTCGCCAGCGTCGCCGGCGCCGTCGTGGTGGGCGACTCCGCCACGGCGACCGCGCTCGCCGCGATCAGCGTGGCGCGCGCCGTCTCGCGCGACCGGGTCGTGACGCTCGTGGATCTCGTCGGCGACGTGCCACCGCTCCGCGTGCTGGCGATCGACGATGACCCCCACGGCGTCTCGGATTGTTTCGAGTACGGCATCTCCCCGAAGGCCGTCACGCGGCACACGCATGCGAGCGAGCGCCTCTTCGTGATCCCCGGCGGAAGCGACGCGCTCGACTACGACGCGGCGCTCGCGAGCGCGCGCTGGGGACGGCTGGTGGAGGAGTACCGCGCCGCTGGCGCGCTCCTGCTCTTCGTCGCCACCGCGCGCACGCCGGGCCTGCCGGCGCTGCTCACCCAGACGGAGGGTGCGGTCGTCGTCGGCAGCGCCGACTCGGCGATTCCGGCGGGCGTGCCGATCCTGTCCCGGACCGATTGGCCGCGTCGGCGCACGACGCGCCTGGCGCCGCCGGTCAAGACCGTCCCGCCCCCGTCCGGCCGGCTCCGCCAGATCGGGACCGGCCTCGTCGCCGCCGCCGGCATCGCGGCGGCCGTGCTGCTGATTCGCACCCCGGTCCACATCGGCGCGCCGACGGCCGGCACGGGCGCCGCATCGACGACGTCGCCATCGTCCTCACCGTCCTCATTGTCCGCATCGTCGGCGAGCGCCACCGCGTCCCCGGCGGCCGCCGAGGTCGTGACGTCGAGCGCGCAGCTCGGACCGGCGTCCGCACCGGCGGGCAGCGATCCGGCCGCCGCGGCGGCCGATCCGTATTCGGCGCCATACGCGCTCCGGCTCGGTACCTACCTGCGCTATCCCGACGCGCTGCGCGCGCTGCGGGCCGTGCGGTCGGGACATCGAGCGGCGCCGATCACACGCACCGACGCGACGATCACGCCGGTCACGGGCACCGACGGCGCGCCGCGCTTCCTGCTGCTGGCGGGCGCGTACCATGATTCGGCGACGGCCGACTCGGCCGGCGCCGACGCGCAGGTCATGCGGACCCCGCTCGCTCTCCGTCTCGACCGCGGCGTCGCGCCGGAGACCGTCGCGGTCGTCGTCGACGCCTACGTCGGGCGCGGCATCCCCGCCTACGCCCTCCTCGGCGCCGATGGCGCGGCCGTCGTCTACGCCGGCGCCTTCGCCAGCGCGGGCGAGGCAGCGGCGCTGACCGCATCGCTGACCGCCGCCGGGCTGACGCCCGTGCTGGTCGCGCGCGTCGGACACCCGCTGTAGTGCCGCCACGAGTGCCGCCACGAGTGCCGCCACGAGCGCAGCCACGAGTGCCGAGGCGGGCGCGGCCACGTGTGGCGCCGCGGGTCGTACCGGCCTGCGCAGGCGCGCGCTGAGATGCGACTGACCAAGCTCGAACTCAGCGGCTTCAAGAGCTTCGCCGACCACACCCGTCTCGTCTTCGACGAGGGCGTGACGGCGATCGTCGGACCCAATGGATGCGGCAAGTCCAATGTCTCCGACGCCGTGCGCTGGGTGCTCGGCGAGCAGCGCGTGCGCGCCCTGCGCGGCGCGAAGATGGACGAGGTGATCTTCCAGGGCTCATCGGCCCGTCGCGCCGTGAACGTCGCCGAAGTGTCGTTGCACTTCGACAACAGCGACGGTGGCCTGCCGCTGCCGTATCACGAGGTCGTGATCACCCGCCGACTCAGCCGCTCGGGCGAGAGCGAGTACTTCATCAACCGGACGGCCTGCCGCCTCCGCGAGATCCAGGACCTGCTGCGCGGTACCGGGCTCGGTGCCGACGCGAGCGTGATCATCGAGAGCCGGATGATCGACGCCCTGCTGTCGGATCGCCCCGACGACCGTCGCGAGCTCTTCGAGGAGGCGGCGGGCGTCGGGCTCTATCGCGATCGCCGGCGCAGCACCGAGCGCCGCCTCGAGGAGACGGCCGGCGACCTCGCGCGCCTCGACGATCTCCTGTCGGAGGTCCAGACGCACGTCCGGTCGCTGACGCGCCAACGCCGACGCGCGGAGCGGCACGCGGAGCTCACGGCGCGCCGACTCGCCGTCGAGGTCGCGCTGGCGCGGCACGAGCTGGCCGCGGCCGATGCGGAGCTCGCCACACTCGCGTCGCGCCTCGCCGTGCTCCGCGATGAGCTCCCCGCCGCGCACGAGACCGTGCGCGAGGCGGAGGCGCGGCGCGAGGGCGCCGCCGCGGCGCGGTCGGCGGCCGAAGTCACGCGCGGCGAGGCGGCGCGACTCGTCGCCGACCAGCGCCAGTCCCTCGCCGAGCTGCAGCGCGAGATCGGGGTCGCCGAGGAACGCCAGCGCAATGCCCTCGCGCGTCGCCAGCGTGCCGAGGACGAGCAGCGCGACGGCATGGCCCTCGACGAGCGGGTGCGGCTCGAGTGGGAGGAAGCCCGGACCGAGCGCGCCGCCGCCGACGCCGCACTGGCCGAGGTCAGCGCGGCGCGCCAGGCCGCCGCCGTCGACGAGGACGCCGCGCGCGCGGCCGTCGGCGCCGCCCGCGCCGTCGTGGAGCGCTTCGAGCGCGAGGCGCGCGACCATCGCGATCGCGCCGGCCGCGTGGCGATCGAACACGCGGGGATCGACCGCGAGGCCGGCGAGCTCGGTGAACGGGGCGTGGCACTCGAACTCGAGCGCGCGTCCCTCGTCGATCGTGTCGCCGCCATCGCCCGCGAGCTCGCCGCGGCCGACGAGGAGGGGGCGATCGCCGCCGACGCCGTTGCCGCCACCGCCGCCGAGTCCGACGCCGCCCGCGCGGCGCTGCGCGAGGCGGAGCAGGGCGATGCGGCCGCGCGCGCAGCGCTCGCCCGCGCGAGTGACGCGCTGACGGCGCTCGATGGTCGCGTCTCGGCGCTGGAGTCGCTCGAGCGCGAGCGCGTCGGGCTCGCGCCGGCGGCCGCCAGGCTGCTCGCGGAGCGCGCGCGGTTCGGCGACGGGGCGGTGCTCGGACCGCTCAGCGACTACATCGTCGCCGATCAGGATGGGGCGGCGCTCGTCGAGCGCTTCCTCGGCGTGACGCTCCATGCCGTCGTCGTGCGTGACCGCGCGGCGGCCGATGCGATCCGCGCCTGGCACGGCACGACGGCGCCCGGCGCCCTCCTGCTGCTGCCCCTCGATGCCGCGGCCGCGGCGGCGCCGATCGACGCGATGCCCGCCGCGGCGGCGTCCCTGCTCGGCCACGTCTCCGCCGCGCAGACGGCCGGCGGTTGGGTCCGTGCCCTGCTGGACGGCGCGACCGATCTGGGCGGTGGACAGGCGTTCGCCGATCGGCGTGGCGCCGTCTGGCTTCCCGGCACGACGGCCGGCCCCGGCCCGCTGCGCCGCCGCGCCGAGCTCGCCGAACTCCGCGCCGCCCACGAGACGGCAGTTGCGGCGCGGGCCAATGCGGCGCACGCGGCCGACGCGGCGCGCGCGGTGCTCGCGGCGGCGCAGGCGCGGGCCGCGACGGCCGTCGACGCCGCCGCCGCCGCCGAGCAGGCGGGGCGCCGCGCCGCGGAGCGTCGGGAGGAGCACGAGCGACGCCGCCAGCGCGCGGAGCGGGAGCTGCGCGATGCCGGGCTGCTGGCCGACCGACTCGCCGAGCGCGCCAGCGTGCTGGCGACGCGCCGCGCCGAGCTGGCCGCGGAGGCGGCGCGCCAGCAGGCGCTGCTCGACGGCTGCGAACGCGGCGCGAGCGACGCGCGGGCGGCGCTGACGCAGGCCGGTGCCGCGCATGATGACGCGCGCGAGCGACGCACCGCCCAGCAGGTGGCGCTCGCGCAGGCCGAGGCGCGCGTGCACGTCGCCGCCGACCGGACGCGACGCCTCGCCGAGGCGCATGCGACGGCAACCGGTCGACTCGACGCGCTGCAACAGGAGCTGGCGACCCTGGCGACGGCGGACGCGGCGCTCGCGGCGCAGCTCGCCGCGTGGCGGACCGACCACGCCGCGCGTGCGGCCGCGCTCGACGACGCCGAGCATCGACTCGCCGCGGCCGAGGCCGCGGTGGCGACGGCCGATGCGGCACTCGGCGCCGATGAGGAGACGCTGGCCGCGGCGCGGCATCGCGCCACGGCGCTCGCGACCGAGTCGCACCACGCGGAGATCCGGCACACCGAACTGAGTGGCCGTCGCATGTCGGTGCGCAGTCTCTTCGAGGGCCAGTGGCAGCGCTCGCTCGACGAACTGCTCGCGGCGGCAGACGCGGGCGACGCCGCGACCGACGCGCCCGGCGGTGGGACGTCAGAGGCGGCGTCGGATGGAACGGCCGGTGACGCGGCCGCGCGTGACGCGGGCGCGCGTGACGAGGGCGCGGCGACGCCGGACGCGCTCCGGCGCGAGGCGGCGGCGCTGCAGGAGGAGCTCGCCGCGCTCGGCCCGGTCAACGCGCTGGCGATCGAGGAGCACGCGGAGGAGACGACGCGGCTCGAGTTCCTGACGGCGCAGCGCGCCGACCTGACCGCGGGCAAGGCGTCGCTGCAGCAGGCGATCCGCGAGATCGACCTGACGGCGCGCGAGATGTTCCTCGCGACGTTCACGCAGGTGCGCGAGCATTTCCGGCAGATCTTCATGACGCTCTTCGGCGGCGGCGAGTGCGATCTGCGCCTCGAGAACCCCGACGCCCCGCTCGACTGCGACATCGAGATCCACGCGTCGCCGCGCGGCAAGCGGACGCAGCGGATCCACCTGCTGTCGAGTGGCGAGCGTGCGCTCGTCGCACTCTCGCTGCTGTTCGGTATATTTCTCACCAAGCCGAGCCCGTTCTGTCTGCTCGACGAGGTGGATGCGCCGCTCGACGACCAGAACATCGGGCGCTTCGTCCGGATGCTGGTGGAGTTCAAGTCGAGGACGCAGTTCATCGTGATCACGCACAATCCGCGCACGACCACCGAGGCTGCGGACGCCGTCTATGGCGTCACGATGCAGGAGCCCGGCGTGTCGTCGCTCGTCGGCGTACGGCTCCGACCGGACCATCCGGCGGTCGCCGACGACGCCGTTCTCGTGTAACCGGTCGGGACTCGGCTATGCTCGTCGTCATGCGACATGGTGCCACCACGGCGGAGATCGACCGCGTGGTGCGCACCATCCAGGAAATGGGATACCACGCGGCACCGATGCCGGGCGCGCAGCGCACCGCGGTCGGTCTCGTCGGCAATGATGGCCGCGTCGACAGCTCGCGGATCGAGGCGCTGCCCGGCGTCGCCCAGGTCATCCACGTCACGCAGCCCTACAAGCAGGTCTCGCGCGAATGGCGGCCGGAGAACACGATCGTGACAATCGCGCCCGGCGTCACCGTCGGCGGGCCCGAGGTCGCGATCTTCGCCGGTCCGTGCTCGGTCGAGAGCGAGGAGCAGATCCTCACGGCGGCGCGCGCCGTCCGCGCGGCCGGCGCGACGGCCCTCCGCGGCGGCGCGTTCAAGCCGCGCAGTTCGCCCTACGCGTTTCAGGGCCTCGGCCGCCGGGGCCTGGAGCTGCTGGCGCTCGCGCGGGAGGAGACCGGCCTGCCGATCGTGACCGAGGCGATGGACGAGGAGGGCGCGCACCTCGTCGCCGAGTACGCCGACTGCATCCAGATCGGCGCGCGCAACATGCAGAACTACTCGCTGCTCAAGGCGGTCGGCCGGATCGACAAGCCGGTGCTGCTCAAGCGCGGACTGGCGGCGACGATCGGCGATCTCCTCCTCAGTGCCGAGTATATCCTCGCCGAGGGGAACGGGCGCGTCATTCTCTGCGAGCGCGGCGTCCGCACGTTCGACCCGGCGAGCCGCAACATGTTCGACCTGACCGCCGTGCCGGTGGTCCACGAGCTCTCGCATCTGCCGATCATCGCCGATCCCAGCCACGGCACGGGCAACCGCGAACGCGTGACCCCGATGGCGCGGGCGTCGCTGGCGGCCGGCGCGGACGGCGTGATCATCGAGGTGCACCCCAACCCGGATCGCGCGCTCTCGGACGGCGCCCAGTCCCTCTTCCCCGATCAGTTCACGGAGCTGGTCGTCGAGCTGCGCGAGATCGCTCGCGCGATCGGTCGCACCGTCGCGGCGCCCCCCCCGCGCCCCGCGGACGGCCGCGTCGATGCCGCCAGCGGGCCCGCACGCGGGTCGTCGAGTGGCCCCGCCCCGATCGCGGTCGGCTGATGCGCCGCCGTCGGCACCCGCGGTGCCCCGCCGCGCTGGCGGTCAGCCGCCTCGCCGTCGCGGGCGCGCTCGCCACTGCGTTCGCCACCGCGCTCGCGTCCGCGCTCGCGTCCGCGCTCGTGCCTCAGCGGCTCGACGCGCAGCCCTCGATCGACGCGATCCTGCAGCACGCGCAGGCGACCTATGCCCACGTGACGACGACGCGGGCCACGTTCCAGCAGCTGATCACGAGCGAGATGACCGGGACGTCGGCGGCGTCGCACGGCGAACTCGTGCAGCAGCGGCCGAACCTCCTCGCCGTCACGTTCGTCGAGCCCGCCGGCGACCGGATCGTCGCCGACGGGTCGTTCCTCTGGGTCTATGTGCCGAGCGCGACCCCGGGCCAGGTGATCAAGTCGCCGCTCGGCGCCAACGGGACCGCGGCCATCGACTTCGTGCAGCAGTTCGTCGAGGCGCCACGCGAGCATTTCACGGTGAGCGGCGGCGCCGCCGACACGTCACTCGGGCACCACGCGCACGTGCTCAGCCTCGTGCCGAAGGACGGCGGTTCCGCGATCGCCAGCGCGAAGGTCTGGGTCGATGACGATGACGGCGTCGTGCGCCAGTTCGAGACGGTCGACGGCACGGGCTCGACGCGGCACGTGCGCCTGACGACGGTGACGTTCAACGTCAGCGTGCCGCGCTCGACGTTCGCCTATACCCCGCCCCACGGCGTGAAGGTCATCGATCGCCAGACGATGTCGGGGGGAGCGGGCTCGTAGCGCCGGCGGGACCGTCCGCCCCGAGGGCATCGGACAGCCGCTGCCGGATCGTGGCGAGTCGCGCCGGATCGGTGCCGGCCGCCGCCGCCAGCTCGATCGCGGCCCACGAGCAGGCGACATAGAGCGCGAGTGCCGCGGGATCGTCGGTGAGCGCCGCGACGTGTCCGGCGACAGTCCCGTGATCGCCGCGGGCGACCGGACCGACGAGGGCGTCCTTCGGCGCCATCGTCTCGAGCGAGCGCGAGGCCGCCGCGAGCAGGCCGCTGACCGCGCCGCGTGCGGCATCCGGTGCGATGCCGATCGCCTCGAGCTGGGCGATCCCGACGGCCGCGAGCACCACCGGGAAGTTCGACGCCATCACTGCCGCGGCGTGATAGCGCGCCTTCATCCCGTGCGGAATCACCAGCACGCGAGCCCCGAGCACCCCGGCGAGCCGCTCGCCGGCGGCGATCGCCAGCGCGTCCCCATCGAGGCCGATCCACGCACCGGCGAGCGCCTCCGCCGCCAGCGACGGGTCGGCGAGGGGCACGAGGGGGTGGAACGTCCCGACCGGATGACCAGCGGCCCGCAACGCGTCGAGCGCCTCGGCGGGATCCGATGCGCCGCTCGCGTGGAGCACTACGGCCCCCGGCGCGAGTGGCGCAGCGCGCAGCGCGGTGAGCGCCGCGGGCAGGTCGTGGTCCTTCACCGTCACGAGCACGACGCCGGCGCGTGCCAGGTGCGGCGGAAGCGCGCCGTCGACGCGACCGTGGACGCCGACGACCGTCGCGCCCGTGCCGGTCAGTGCCGCGGCCAGCGCCCGCCCGGCCCGGCCGGCGCCGACGACGAAGATCGCCGGGAGCGGCCGCGTGACCTCCGGTCGACCGGGCCGCGCCGGGCCGGAGCCCGGTGCGATCACGCGCCCGGCCGGGCCGAGACCGCCGCGGTCGACGCCGCGCGGCGCGCGGCGGCCAGCGCCTCCGCGCGATGGAGGAGGTCCGCCGGCGAGGTGGCCTGTAGCGCGAGATCACGCGCCACGATCAGCACCGAGTCGGATGCCTCGGCCCGCGTGAAGAGTCCGTCGGCGCCGAAGACGTACCGCGTCACCTCGGTGGCGAGCGCGGCGTCGACGACCGGCGCGGCGGCATCGTACTGCGCGCGATCGAGGTGCACCTTGTGCGCGACCAGCCGGCGATACAGCTCGTCGCGCATCGCCGCCGTGACGACGAAGTCCGGCGACGAGAGCGAGTGGGACGCCTGCAGCGACAGTGCATACGCGGTGAGCGCGTCCCGGTAGACCGGGAGCGACGTCCCGAGGTCCCGCTCGAACGCGGCGCCAGCCGCCGCGGCGGCGGTATCGCCGACGACGACGTCCGGCGTGATCCCGCCACCGCCGAAGACGGTGCGGCCACCCGACGTCCGGTACGCCTGCCGACGCGCGACCGAGTCGGGCGCCGGCGCATCCCCATCGGCGTCATCGCCCGCGACGGCCGGCGGACGATCGATGCTGCGGCCCGACGGCGTATACCAGCGCGCGATCGTCAGCTTGAGCGCGCCGCCATCGAGGTTGAAGATCGACTGCGCGCTCCCCTTGCCGTACGTCTGCGATCCGACGAGCACGGCGCGATCGTGATCCTGCAGCGCGCCCGCCACGATTTCCGACGCCGAGGCACTGCCGCGGTCGACGAGGACGACGACGGGCATCCCCGGCCAGCGTTCGGCGCCCTGCGCGACGAAGCGCTGCGACGCACCAGGCGAGCGCCCACGCAGCGTGACGACGGTGTCGCCGGCGCTCAGGAAGAGATCGGCGACCCGGACGCCCTGCTGGAGGAGCCCGCCCGGGTCGTGGCGCAGGTCGAGCACGATCGAGCGCGCGCCCCGCGCCCGCAGCCCATCGATCGCCGCACGCAGCTGGTCGGCGGTCGAGTCGCTGAAGATCGCGACCGTGACGTAGCCGACGCCGGGCCTGAGCAGCGCCGAGCGTCGCACGGCGGGAACGCGGATTTCGGCGCGCGTCACGGTGAACGGGACGGCCGCCTCGGCGCCTGGCCGCTGGACCATGATGTGCACGACGGACCCCGGCGCGCCGCGGAGCGCGTTCGTCGCCTCATCCGGCGTCCATCCCTGGGTCGACTTGCCGTCGATCTCGACGAACTGGTCGCCGGTGCGCAGTCCGACGCGCTCGGCCGGCGACCCCGGGACGGGCGCGACGACCGTGATCCAGCCGTCGCGAATGTCGATCTGCACGCCGAGGCCGACGTACGAGCCGTTGGTGCTCTCGTCGAGTCGGGCGCGGCGCTCCGCGGTGAGGTAGGTCGTGTGCGGGTCGCCGAGCTCCAGCAGCATGCCGGTGACGGCATCCTGGTACAGCTGATCGTCGCCGATCGAATCGACGAAGTCGCGCCGCACGTGTTCGGAGACCTGATCGAAGAGCGCCGCGCCGCTGACGTGGCCGGTGCCCGCCGATCCCCGCAGGCCGCGCGCCAGGAGCCATCCGCCGCTGACCAGCGCGACGCCCAGCGTGCCGGCGACGATCAGCGCCCGAGACTTCACTCTGCCTCCCACGTGGCGAACTCCATCGGAAAACGGTCGGTGAGCACGCCGCGGATCCGCGCGGCCACGACCTCGATCGCGCCGGTCGCGTCAAGGCCAACGATCGGGCCGCACTCGGGGTGCCCCGCTTGCCAGTCGGCGGCGAGGAACCGCCGAAACGCGGCGGCCACGCGGTCATGAAAGTCCACCCCGGAGCGCTCGATTCGGTCCAGCGCCCCGCTCGCCGAGCCGGCGCGCTCGAGTCCCGCCGCGGCGGGAAACTCCAGCACGAGGGTCAGATCAGGGACCAATCCCCCGGTCGCCACATGATTCCCGGCGGCGATCCCCGCGTCGGGCAGTCCGCGACCCGCGCCCTGGTAGGCGTAGGTGGAGAGCAGATATCGGTCGGCGACGACCGTGCGCCCCGCCTCGAGATGCGTCCGGATCACGGGCACGAGCTGGGCGCGTGCCGCCAGAAAGAGGAGCAGCTCCGCCCGGGGCTCGATCGGCAGATCGCTGTCGAGCAGCAGACCGCGCACCCGCTCCCCGAGGGCGGTCGCGCCGGGCTCGCGCACGAGCACCCCGCGCGCGCCGAGCGCGCGGACGAGGGCCTTGGCCTGCGTGGTCTTGCCGACGCCCTCCGTCCCGTCGAGGACAATCAGGCGCCCGTGGCCCACGGCGACTAGCCGAGGGTGATGATCGAGCTCTGGGCGCCCTTCCGGATCCCCTCGAGGATCCACGTATTCACGCGGCCCATGATCTTGTCGAAGTTCTCCTGGGCGGCGACCGCGCGCTGATAGACGCCCTTCGTCTGGATCGAGGAGAGCAGCTCGTCGAGCTGCTGCTCGAGCGACGCCGGCGGGTTCTCGCCGCGTTCGATCATCAGCTGCGCGTCCTGGCGCACCTTCTCCATCTGCTGGAGTGCGGTGACGGCCTCGCGATCCCCGTTCAGCGCCTCGTTGGCGCGCTTGACGGCCTGGTATTCGGGGCTCTGACCGATCAGTCGGCCGAGCTCACCCGCCTTTTCCTCTAGCGTCATCGATTCGTCCCGTGTGCGGAGCGGCGTGCGAGCACGAACCGCTCCCGTCCCGTCAAGTCGAGCCGCACGCGCACGTCGGCGTACCGCCCGTCGGATGTTACGAGGTCCGCCACCTGCCCGGCACGGCGCGCATCCACTTCCAGCGCCAGCAGACCGCCGTCGACGAGCACGGCGCCCGCGTCCCGGACGATCGCCCGCGTCACCGTCAGTCCATCGGCGCCGCTGACCAGCGCGACCGGCGGTTCCCATGACCGGACGGCGGTCGGGAGCTCCCAGGCCTCGCTCCCCGAAATGTAGGGGGGATTGGCGACGACCGCCGCCGCGCGCGTCCCATCCGCGGCAATCGGTGCAAGCGCGGCCCCGGCGCGCCACTCGAGGCGGCACGCGGTCCCCGGCGCGACCTTCCGCCCGTTGGACTCGGCGACCGCAAGCGCGTCCAGCGAGACATCGGTCCCGATGACCGTCCCGAAGAGCGCCCGTCCCTCGGTAGCGAGCGCGATCGCGATCGCGCCGGACCCGGTCCCGACATCGACGGCGACCCCGCCCGTCGGCCCGTGCGCCCCGATCTCCGCGAGCACGAGGTCGACCAGCACCTCGGTCTCCGGCCGCGGAATCAGCACGCGTTCGTCGACGGCGAGCGCGAGGTGCCGAAACGCCGCCTCGCCCGTGGCATACGCGATCGGCGTCCCGGCCCGCCGGCGGTCGGCGGCACGCCGCGCGCGCGCGGCATCGTCGGCGCCGACCGGCGCCGCGCCGTTCTGGGCGAGCCACGCCGGCCCGACGCCCAGGACGATCGACAGGATCTGCCGCGCGTCGGCGCGATCACCGATCCGGTCGGCGAGTTCGGCGCCGAGCGCGCCGACCGTCGGCTCATCCACCGAGCTGCTCCTCGACGTTCGCCAGCGCCAGCGCGTCGACGAACGGCTCGAGCTTTCCGCTCAGCACATCGGGCACGTCGTAGAGGGTCAGCTTGATCCGGTGGTCGGTGACGCGGTTTTCCGGGAAGTTGTAGGTGCGGATCTTGGCCGACCGATCCCCCGTGCCGACCTGCGTGCGCCGCAGGCGCGACCGCTCTGCCTCCTGCTCGGCGAGCCGCGCGTCGAGCAACCGCGAGCGGAGGACCTCCATCGCCTTCAGCTTGTTCTGCAGCTGCGATTTCTGGTCCTGCTGGCTGACCACGATCCCCGTCGGCAGATGGGTGATGCGTACCGCGGAATCGGTGGTGTTCACACTCTGTCCGCCCGGGCCCGACGAGCGGAAGACATCGATCTTGAGATCCTTGTCCTCGATCCGGACGTCCACTTCCTCGGCCTCCGGCAGCACGGCGACGGTCGCCGCCGACGTGTGGATTCGGCCCTGCGACTCGGTCGCCGGCACGCGCTGGACGCGGTGCACGCCGGACTCCCAGCGGAGCGCGCCGAAGACCCCCGGCCCGTCGACCTTGAGGATCGACTCCTTCAGACCGCCCAACGCGCCCTCGGAGAGCGAGATCTGCTCGACGCGCCAGCGCCGCCGCTCGGCGAAGCGGGTATACATACGATGCAGGTCGCCGGCAAAGAGCGCCGCCTCATCGCCGCCCGTGCCGGCGCGAATCTCGAGGATCGCCGGCCGGTCGTTGAGCGGGTCATGCGGCAGCAGCAGCGGCTTGAGCTCGGCTTCGAGCGCGGCGATCCCCGCCTCGAGGCGCCCGACTTCGTCGCGCGCCTCGGCAGCCATCTCGGGGTCATCAACGGCAACGAGCTCGCGCGTGTCGGCGAGCTCGTCGTCCAGCTTGTGCAGTTTCCCCGCCGCCTCGACCACCAGATCGAGACGCTGGCGCTCCCGACCGAGCGACGCCAGCGCCCGCTGATCCCGCATCGTCTTCGGGTCGAGCAACTCGCGCTCGACCTGGGCCGCCCGAGCCAGCGCGTCGGCCAGCCGGTCGCGGAGACTCAGGTGGTCTTCTTCCCGTATTTCTGGCGGAACCGCTCGACACGGCCGGCGGTGTCGACGAGCTTCTGCTTGCCGGTGTAGAACGGGTGGCAGTTGCCGCAGATGTCGGTATGTATCTCCGCCGAGGTCGAACGCGTCTCGAAGGTGTTCCCGCACGCGCAGGAGACCGTGGCGGTGGCGTACTCGGGATGAATGTCCGTTTTCATGATGCAGGTCCTCGGTTCAGTGGCAATTGTAGCCTTTGAAGATAGCAGCCGCCGCTGCGGTCTGACAGGGCACCCGTCGCGACCGGCCCCCGGCACGACCCGTCCGGGGGCCACTCGCCGTGGCGTTCACGTGTTGGAGCCAGACTGGAGGGAGACCGCCGATGGAAACCGCCGACTTTCTCGCGACCGTACCGCTGCTCGGGCAGATCCCCGCCCAGGAGCTGCTGCGGTTTGCCGAGGTGACCCGCGAGAAGCATTACCCGAAGGGGAGCGTCATCCTCTTCGAGGATGATCCCGGCGACTCGCTCTTCATCGTGCGCGATGGCCGCGTCAAGGTCGTGCTGGTGGGCGAGGACGGCCGCGAGGTGATCCTCGGCGTCCTCGGGATCGGCGAGCACTTCGGCGAGCTCTCGCTGATCGATGACCAGCCGCGGTCGGCCCACGTGATCGCGATGGAGGACTCGGTCCTGCTCGTGCTCCGCCGCGATGACTTCCGCCGCCGCGTGGAAGCGACGCCGGCGGTCGCGTGGGCGCTGCTCTCCGAGCTCTCGCGCCGGCTCCGGCGCGCCGACGGCAAGATCGGCGGCCTCGTGCTGCTCGACGTGCCGGGACGGATCGCGCGCCTGCTGCTCGACTTCGCGGCCGAGGGCGGCGGCGACACGATCGAGAAGCCGCTGACGCACCAGACGATCGCCCAGATGATCGGGGCGAGCCGCGAGACGGTCTCGCGCGCAATGCGCGAGTTCCAGGACGCCGGATGGATCGGCGTCGCGCACCGCCGGATCTCCGTCACCGATCGCCCCGCGCTCTCGTCCCGCGCGCAGGCCCGCGACTGACGCCGTGACGCTCTCCGTTCGATTCTGGGGGACGCGGGGCTCGATTCCCAGCCCGGGCGCGCAGACCGTGCGCTACGGCGGCAACACCCCCTGCGTCGAGGTGCGGACGGCCGACGGCTGGCTGATCATCCTCGACGCCGGCACGGGGATCCGCGAGCTCGGGCGCGCCCTGCTGCATCAGGCGAACGGCGCGCCGATCTGCGGCGATATCTATCTTACCCACGCGCACTGGGACCACATCCAGGGCCTGCCGTTCTTCGCGCCGGTCTTCCAGGAGCGGAACCGCTTCACGATCTGGGGCTCCGAGGCGCTCGAGACGAGCATCGGCCGCGTCCTCCGTGACCAGATGTCACCGGTCGTCTTCCCGGTGACGTTCGACCAGCTCGCGGCCACGATCGAGGTGCGCGACCTCGTCGAGGCGAGCGCCCACGGCCACGGCTACGAGGTGCGCGTCTTTCCCGTCCGCCACCCCGGCGGCGCGCTCGGCTACCGCCTGACCACCGGCGAGAGCGGGGCGCTCGTCTACATCTCGGACAACGAGATCCGGCCGGGCGGCACCTATGACACCCCGGCGGGCTGGCGCGACGATCTCGTCGCGTTCTGCTCGGGGGCGAGCGCGCTCGTCCACGACGCGATGTTCACCGAGACCGACTACGCGCCGCACGCCGGCTGGGGGCACTCGACGTGCGCCGACGCCGTCGACCTCGCCCTCGATGCCGACGTCGACCGACTCGTGCTCTTCCACCACAAGCCGGAACGGACGGACGCGGAGATCGATCAGCTGACCGACGCCTGCCGCGAGCAGGTCGCGCGACGTGGCGGCCGCGTCGAGGTGATCGCCGCCGCCGAAGGGCTGACCCTCAGCGTGTGACAGCGATGCGGGCGCTCTGTTTCATCGCAGCCGACAGCCCGTTCGCCGACGCGCCCTGGCTCCGCGACGCGCTGGATGGCGCGCGTGACGGCGCGCGTGACAATGCGCGTGACGGCGCGCGTGAGCGCGCGCGCGATGACGCGAGTGACGCGGCGCTCGCCGGCGCCGGCGCGACGCACTCCGCCGATTCGGCCGATCTGTGCCGCGTGCAGGGCGTGCCGAACGTCGAGACGCTCGGTGACGACCGGCCGATCGTGGTGATCGTCGACCGGTCGCTGCTCGCCGGCAATGGCGAGATGCGCCCTCGCGGGGAGCGCCATCCGGCGGGCGGTCCGGCGCGCGAGTCGGCCGTGGAGCGCCTCCGGGCCCTCGCCGGCACCGCTGCCCTCCTCGGCGTCGGCGGCACCGGCGAGCGGGAGCCGCAGGGCGACGTCGCCCCACTACTCTCGGGGTATATCGCCGGCGACGCCACGGCCGGCGCGGCTGCGGCGCAGGTACGCGGCGCGTTGCGGCTTGCCGAGGCGCTCGCCGGCGAGCGTCGCCGCACGCGCGAGCTGCACGAGTTGACGCGTGTCGGCGCCGCGATCTCGACGGAACGCAATCTCGTGGCCGTCCTCGAGCGCATCCTGACGCAGGCGCGCCGGCTCAGCGGGTGCGACGCCGGCTCGCTCTACCTCGCCGAGCCGGGCAGCAACGGCGGTCCCGGGATCCTCCGATTCCGGATCGCGCAGAACGCGTCGCTCCCCGACGTGCCGTTCACCGAGTACACGATCCCGATCGATCACGGGAGCCTCGCCGGCTACGCCGCCGTGACGGGGACGGCGCTGTCGGTCCCCGATGTCTACGCGCTGCCGGTCGACGCGGTCTATCGGCAGAACCGGACCTTCGACGAGCGGTTCGGCTATCACACGCAGTCGGTGCTGGTCCTGCCGATGAAGACCCACCGCGACGAGGTCGTGGGCGTGCTGCAGCTGATCAACCGGACGCGTCGCCCCGGCGTCGTGCTGTCGACGCCGGCGATCACGGATGCCGAGGTCGTCCCCTTCGACGACGCGTCCGTGACGCTCGTCTCGGCGCTCGCCTCGCTCGGCGCGGTCGCGATCGAGAACGCGCGCCTCTACGAGGATATCGAGCGACTCTTCGAGGGCTTCGTCACCGCGGCGGTCACCGCCATCGAGTCGCGCGACCCGTCGACCCACGGCCATTCGGCACGGGTCGCGTCGCTGAGCGTCGCGTTGGCCGAAGCGATCACGCGCGATGGCGGACGCGGGGCGCATCGCGGACTGACGTTCACGCGCGAGCAGCTGCGCGAGCTGCGGTACGCCGGGCTGCTGCACGACTTCGGCAAGGTCGGCGTGCGCGAGGATGTGCTGACGAAGGAGAAGAAGTTGTATCCGCGCGGCCTCGAGCTGATCCGGCTGCGCCTGCTGGCCCTGCGGCACGCCGCCGACTCGGCGTTCGAGCGCGGGCGCGCGGAGCACCTCGAGCGCGCCGGGACCGACGGGTACGCCGAGGCGCTGCGGACGCTCGAGGAGGCACGCCGGGCGACGGTCAGCGCGCTGGATCGCTATCTGCGCGCCGTCATGGTGGCCAATGAACCGGCGCCGCTCTCCGACGACGCGCTCGACGAGCTGCGGCGCGTCAGCCGGCTGACGTATCGCGACATCGGCGGGGAGGAACGCGAGGTGCTGACGGGCGAGGAGTTCCGGCTGTTGACGATCCGCCGCGGCACGCTCGACGAGGCCGAACGACGCGAGATCGAGTCGCACGTCGGGCATACGCAGCGGTTCCTGACCCAGATCCCGTGGACGCCCGCCCTGCAGGCGGTGCCGACGATCGCCGCCGCGCATCACGAGAAGCTGAACGGCTCGGGCTATCCGTCCGGCTTGCGCGGCGAGGCGATTCCGATCCAGACGCGGATCCTGACGATCGTCGACATCTTCGACGCGCTGACGGCGGCCGACCGGCCGTACAAGCGCGCCGTCAGCCCCGAGCGCGCACTCGCCATCCTCGAGGGCGAAGCGGCCGCGGGCGAACTCGACGCCGACCTGCTGGCGACGTTCATCGCCGCGGGGCTCTACGCGGTCAGGGGCGCGTAGTCCACGGTCGCCACCCCCGCCCGACCGCCTCGCGGATCGCCGCCACTGCGAACGCGGCCGTGATCACGGCGGCCAGCATCCCGACCCAGTCGCCCCACGCGACATACGGCGTGATGATGTCCGTCGTCTCGGTCGCGTAGACGCGGGTGGCGGGCGTCGAGAGCCGGGTCGCGCCATGGACGCGGCCACGCGGGTCGACGTACTCGGAGATGCCGGTATTCGCCACCTGGACGATCCCGACGCGGTTCTCGATCGCGCGCAGTCGCAGGTGGGCGGCATGCTGGTACGGCGCGGTCGTCTCCCCAAACCAGGCGTCGTTGGTGATGTTGAGCAGGACGTCGACGCCCTCGCGCCGGTAGCCCCGCGCGAGATCGGGGAAGATCGACTCGTAGCAGATCACGACGCCGGCTCGGCCGAACGGAAAACGGTACGGCACCGGCGTCCCGCCGCGCCCGAACCCGCCGAAGTACTTGAGACCGGCGAACCACCTCGGGTTGACGAACGGCACGCGTTCGACGATCGGCACGAGGTAGGACTTGTGATAGACCGGCTGCGCGCCGACGACGCCGGCGGAGTCGGCGAGCATCGCGGCGTTGTAGATCTCGTAGTCCGGTCCGAAGAACCGCACGTCGAGGACGCCGAAGACGAGCGGCGTCCGCGTCAGCGCCGCGAGCGTCCGCAACGAGTCGAACCACTCGGTGTGATTCGACATCAGGTCGGGGAGCGCTGCCTCGGGCCAGACGATCAACGCCGTCGGCGTCGCGGGGGGCCAGCCGGCGCGCGTCCGATCGAGCAGCACGGACATGAACCGGCCGCGCATCGCCTCCTGCAGCTTCTCGTCCTCGGGGACGTTCGGCTGGACGGCCATGATCGACGCCAGCGGCCGGGGCGTCGTCGTGGCGAGACGCCACGTGCCGTAGCCGTAGACGAGCGCCACGACGAGTCCCGCGAGCGCGAGCGGCCGCCCGGCGCGCGAGCGATGCCGCCTCGGCTGCGCGATCGGGCGCGCGGCGAGGAGCACCGCGTCGGCGATCAGCCCGTTCACGAGCGCCAGGACGGCGCTCAGCCCGTGCACGCCGCTCAGGTCCGCGAGTTGCGCGAGGTGCGGATGCTCGGCGACCGCGAGGCCCAGCGGCAGCCACGGGAACGCGAGATCGCCCATGTGGAGCAGGAACATCTCGGACGCGACCCAGACGGGCGGCAGGAGCAGCGCGAACGGCCAGCGGGTCGCCCGACGCGCGGCGCAGAGGATGACCATCGTCCCTGCCTCGATCAGCGCGAACCCGATGATCGTGCCGATGTAGGCCAGCAGCGCGAGCTTCGTGAACAGCAGCAGCGCGACGGCGATCCAGTACAGGTTCGCGCCGAACCCGACGATCGCAAACCAGCCGCCGACGCGGGCGCACCGCGCGAGCCCGTCGCCCTCGTCGGCGACGCGGCTCGTGAACAGCGCCAGCGGGACGAGGCAGAGGGCGGCGGGCAAGAGCAGCGGGATCGGCGGGAACGCGAGCCCGAGCAGGAGACCCGCGGCCACGGCGATCGTCGCTTCAGCCCTGGTCGGCCACAGCGACCGGACCGACCGGCCGAACGACGTCACAGCTTGATCTCTTTCTCCTCGTCCGCCGCCCTGTAGATCGCTTCGGCGACCCGGTGGAGCAGCACCTGGTCGGACGGCGGTTCGTATTTCGTCTCGTTGCGCACGACCGCCGCGAGGTGCGCGAGCTCGGCGCGGTACGACTGGATGAACGCGCTGTCGCGCGCTGCCGCTCCGGTCGGCGAGACGTCGACGGGCTTGCCGTTCAGGAGCTTGACGACGCGCAGCGGCGAGAGGCGCGCGCTGCCGCGCGTGCACAGCACCTCGAACCACCAGCGGTCGGCGTCGCCGACATACGCCCACGAGACGTCGAGGCTGCACGAGATGCCGGAGACGCACTCGAGCTGCATGACCATCGCGTCCTCGACGGCGTGGGCACCACGCGCGCGCTCCATGTGGGCCGAGACGCGCACCGGGTCGGGGAACCCGCCGAGCCAGAGCGCCAGGTCGAGGAGCGGCAGCCCCTGCTCGAGGAAGACCCCGCCGCCCGCTTCGGCGCGCCGCGCCCGCCAGCCGTCGGCCGGCCGCGAGATGTGATAGGAACCGCCGCGGATCCCGGTCAGGCGCCCCAGTTCCCCACCCTCGAGAAACCGCTGCAGCGCCTGGACGTCCGTGCGGAAGCGGTGGTTGTTGGCGACGAGCACCTTCCGCTCGCCGCGGGCTGCCGCGGCGAGAATGCGTTCGACGCCGCGTGACGTGAGGGCCAGCGGACGCTCGCAGAGGACATCGACGCCGGCCGCCAGCGCGCTCAGGACGTGCGGTTCGTGCAGGTGGCTCGGCGTCGCGACGACGACGGCGTCCATCTCGTCGAACTCGAGGAGGTCGTCGATGTCGGTGAAGACATCCGGCACGCCGAACCGGTCGGCGAGCGCGCGCGCCTTGGGGCCATCGCTGTCGCAGAGGGCGACGAGCTCCACGCCGCGCATCTTCGCCAGGACCGGCAGGTGCGCGATCTGCGATATCGCCCCGACGCCAAGGAGGCCGACGCGCGTCGCGGTCATCGCGCCATCACCCGCACGCCGCGGATGGCACGCGCCGCGCCCGCGGCGACGCGCTAGTTGACCATGGCAAGAGTGGTCCCCGGATAGTAGGTGGCAAGGATGGTGCGATAGTCCTGGCCGGCGCGCGCGCGGCCGATCGCGCCCGCCTGACACATCCCCACCCCGTGCCCGTTGCCCATGCCGCGCAGGGTGAGCGCCGACAGGTGCCCGTCGGGGCCCACCGTCTGCTCGACCGCAAAATAGGTGCTGTTCAGAATCTCGCCATTCGGGGCGCGGAAGACGAAGCGCATGTCATTGCCCTTCAGCCGAAACGTCCCCCGATCGGTCGTGACGGCGAGCACGCCGACCCGGCCCGACGCCGTCATCGTCTCGGCGTCCACGTGTCGCACGCCGCCGACGTCACCGCCGCCGCCACCGCCCGCCGCGTAGTGCCGCAGGTAGCGATCGAGGACGGTCGAGAGCTCCGGCCCGCTGAAGTCCCGCGTCCAGCGAAAGCGGGATGACCCCTCGCAGTAGTACTGATCGGTGCCCGGCACCCGGTCACTGACCGGCCGCAGATACGGCTCGTCGGACTCGTGCCAGACCTCGGAGGCGCCGGCCGTCATGCCGCCGCACGCGGCCGAGTACGGCGCGTTGACGACGCGCCCGGCATAGGCGATCACCTCGCCCGTCGTGCGCACGACCGCCTCGTCACCAAGGCGTGACTCCCCCGTGGCACCGCCGTAGACCTGATCGGCGACCGTGGCGACGAGATCGTACGGGCGGCGCAGCCCATCCGGATCGCCGAGCCGCACGTAGGCGTAGCTGCGCGCGGCGACCGCCTGGGCCTCGAGCGCCGCGAGCTCGGTCTCGTGCACGATCCCGAGCTCCAGCGGCACGACGCCCCGAATGTAGTCCTCGACCGACAGGCGATTGATCACGAGCAGCCCGTGGTCGACCGCCCGCACCTCCAGTTCGCCCCGGTATCGCTTTCCGTTCCAGGTGAGGAACGCGTCCGGGTCGACGACGCGGGCAATGAACGGTCCGGCGCGGGTCGCCGCCTCGCCACTCTCGCTCGTCGCGCGCAATCGGCCGCCGGCCGTGCGGGCGAGCGTCCATGTCCCGCGTCCCGTCCCCCGCACGAGGGTTTTCGCCCCGCCACTGTGCGTGAGCAGCCAGGTGCCGGTCGCCGACAGCGCGCCGGTCGGCTCGCCGACGGCGAGCGCGATCCGCACCTGCCGTCCCCCGCCGGGCGCTGCGAGCCGCAGCATCGCTGCCCCCGCGGCGCCGGTCGCCGCAGCGCTCGCGGCCGGGGCGAGGGCGGTCGTGGACGATGGCGAGGACGATCCGGACGTGGCGGCGCACGCCACCATCGCCGCGAGCACTGCCGGCGCGAGGCGGACGCCGGACGTCAGACGGCGGCCAGGGTCGCGTCGAAGCGTTCGAGCGTCTCGGCGATCTCGGTCGGGCCGTGGGCGGCCGACATGAACGCCGCCTCGAACGCCGACGGGGCGAAGTAGAGGCCGCGGGCCAGCGCGCCGTGGAAAACGCGACGGAAGAGCGCGACGTCGCTCCGCTTCGCGTCCTCGTACGTGTGCACGGGGCCGGGGTGGAAGAAGAATCCCCACATCGTCCCCGCCGACGAGGCGGTGAACGGGATGCCGCGCCGCCCGGCGATCTCGCGCATCCCGTCGACCAGGTCCGTGGTGCGGCGGGCGATCCGGTCGTGCAGGGCCGGCGTCAGCGTGCGCAGCGTCGCGAGCCCCGCGGCCATCGCCAGCGGGTTCCCCGAGAGTGTCCCGGCCTGGTACATCGGTCCGGCGGGCGCGACGCGGCGCATCAGGTCGCGGCGTCCCCCGTACGCGGCGACGGGTAGCCCGCCGCCGATCACCTTGCCGAGCGTCGTGAGATCGGCCGTGACTCCGAACCGCTCGCTCGCACCGCCGGGCGCGATCCGAAACCCGGTCATCACCTCATCGAAGATCAGGATCGCGCCGGTCTCGTCGGCCAGCGCGCGCAACCCTTCGAGAAACCCCGCGATCGGCGGGATGAACCCGGCGTTGCCGACGATCGGCTCGACGATGATCGCCGCCAGGCCGCCGGCCGTATCGCGCGCGACGGTGCGCGCGGCGTCCAGATCGTTGTACGGGGCCGTCAACGTGAGCGCGGCGAGCGCGGCGGGGACGCCGGGCGAGTTGGGCAGCCCGAGGGTCGCGACGCCGGATCCGGCCTTCACGAGGAAGGCGTCGGCATGCCCGTGGTAGCACCCGTCGAACTTGAGGATCGCGTCCCGCCCGGTCGCCGCGCGCGCCAGTCGCACGGCGCTCATCGTCGCCTCGGTGCCGCTGGAGACGAACCGCAGCATCTCGAGATGCGGCATCCGATCGCGCACGAGCTCGCCCAGCGTCAGTTCGAGGCCCGTCGGAATGCCGAAGCTCGTGCCGCGCTCCATCGTCTCGCGCAGCGCGTCGAGCACGACCGGCGCAGCGTGGCCGAGGACGAGCGGGCCCCACGAGAGGACGTAGTCGATGTACGAACGGCCATCGACATCCCAGATCCGCGCCCCTTCGCCGCGCTCGACGACGAACGGCTCGCCACCGACGCCGCCAAAGGCCCGCACCGGCGAACTGACGCCGCCCGGGAAGATGGCGCGCGCCTGCGCCATGTACTCGGCGGAGCGACTGACCGGTGGCGCCGTCATCGGCGGCTCATCGCGACGCGCCGTCGGCGACGGCAGCGAACGGCCGACCGAAGCTGCCAGGCGACGACGCCGTCGCGGTCGCGGATCCGGTCGCGAGGGCGCGCGCCAGCGGAAGCGGGCGGCGGCCGCTGCCGAGCGTGCCCGTGACCGGCGCGGGCTGGTGCACCGCGCGCACGGTGGCGCGGAAGTCATAGTCATCGTCGACCGCATCGACCGAGACGGTGACGAGATCGCCGGGGCGGCCACGATCGACGTACGTGATGCCGTCGATGTCATCGGCCTGCCACGGGAGGCGCGCCTCGATGCCGGTCTCCCCGACGCGGTCGACGAGCGCGGTCGTGATCGTCCCGATGCGTCCCTCGTGCCGTTCGGCGGTGATCGTGCGCTGCAGCTCGGTCAGTCGTTCGAGGCGCTCCCGCTTGACGGACTCCGGGACGTCGTCAGCGAGGCGCGCGGCGCGCGTCCCCTCCTGGGCCGAGTACGTGAACGCGCCGACGCGATCGAAGCGCACGTCCTCGAGCAGTGCGAGGAGGCGATCGAAGTCCTCGTCGGTCTCGCCGGGGAAGCCGACGATGCAGGTCGTGCGCAGGGCGATCGACGGGACGGCGTCGCGGACGCGCGACGCGGTGGCGCGGATCGACGCCGCGCGCTCGGGGCGCCGCATGCGCGCCAGGACCGCATCGGAGCCGTGCTGGATCGGCATGTCGAGATACTTCACGATCCGGTCGTGTCGGACGAGGCGATCGAGCAACGCGGGCGTGAGCCCCGCGGAATAGACGTAGAGGAGCCGGATCCACGGGACGTCCGTCCCGGCGACGAGCGCGTCGAGCAGCTCGGGAAGGCCGATGCCGACGTCGCGCTGGTCGCGGCCGTAGTGGGCGAGGTCCTGGGCGACGAGGTTGAGCTCGCGGGCGCCCTGCAGTTCGAGCAACTGCGCCTCGCGGACGATCTCGTCGCGATCGAACGAGCGGTGACGGCCGCGCATCAGCGGGATCGCGCAGAAGGCGCAGCCGTGATCGCACCCTTCGCTGATCTTGAGGTAGCGGACGTGGCCGACGTCGCCGGCATAGATGCGGTCGCCGGGGTGATCGAACTCCCTGGGTCCGAGCAGCCCGCGCTGATCGAGTTCCGGAATCAGCCGGTCGGCGTCGGCGGCGCCGAGGAAGAGATCGACCTCGGGGAGTGCGCTCGCCAGTTCGTCGCGGTGGCGCTCGACCATGCAGCCGACGGCGACGACCGCGCGACAGACGCCGGTCACCTTGCGCCGGCCGGCCTCGACGAGCGCGTCGACCGACTCCTGCTTGGCCGCGTCGATGAACCCGCAGGTGTTGACGACGATCAGGTCGGCGTCATCGAGGTCGGTCGTGGCGTGGGCGCCGTACGCGGCGAGGGCGCCCAGATACCGTTCGCTGTCGACGGTGTTCTTGTCGCAGCCAAGGGTGACGAATCCGACCTTCATGGCGACCGGAGGGGGGTGCGGCATCACCGGGAAAGGTCGCCGCCGCGCGGCGTCAGCGATAGTTGCCGAACTTCAGTTCGACGCCGAAGTCCTTGGTGCGGAGGAGCGCCATCGCCGCCTGGAGGTCGTCCCGGGAGGGCGAGGTCACGCGCACCTGTTCGCCCTGGATCGCCGCCTGGACCTTCTTGAGTTTGGCGTCCTTGATCGCGGCGGCGACCTTCTTGGCGGTGTCGCCATCGAGTGCCGTCTTGAGCTTGATCTCGCGGCGGACGGAATCGCCGCCGGCGGGCTTGACCTCGCCGAGATCGAGGTTCTTCACGGAGACGCCGCGCTTGATCAGCTTCGTCTGAAGGACGTCGAAGAGCGCCGTCATGCGGAAGTCATCGTCGGCGACGAGGATCAGGAGGCCTTCGGCGCGCTGCAACTCGATCGACGCCTTCGATCCCTTGAAGTCGTAGCGCTGCGCGACCTCCTTCTGCGCCTGATTGACGGCGTTGTCGACCTCCTGGAGGTCGACGCCGGTCGTCACGTCGAACGAACTCGCCTGGGGCACGCCCTATCCGAGATAGCTTTCCAGCGCCCGCGCCCGGCTCACGTGCCGCAGTCGCGACAGCGCCTTTTCCTTGATCTGCCTGACGCGCTCGCGGGTGATCCCCATCAGGGATCCGATCTGCTCCAGCGTCATTGGCTCCTCACCGTCCAACCCGAAATACAGACGAAGAATCTTCGACTCGCGCTCCTTGAGACCGGCCAGGGCTTCTTCAATGGACTCCGTCAGTGCCTTTTCGAACGTCTGCTCATCCGGCGTCGGATTCATCGTGTCCGGCAGATAGTCGAGCAGCCGGTTGTCCTCGCCCGGGGTCATCGGGGCGTCGAGGGAGAGGTGGGTCTGCGAGATCGACATCGTCTTCGCCACCTCTTCCTCGGAGATATCCATCCCCTCGGCGATCTCCTCGTGCGTCGGTTCGCGGCCGAGCTCCTGGAGCAGCGCGCTCGCCCGCTTCCCGATGCGGTGGAGCGTCCCGGCGCGGTTGAGCGGCACGCGCACGATCCGCGACTGCTCGGCGAGGGCCTGGAGGATCGCCTGCCGGATCCACCAGACGGCGTAGGAGATGAACTTGATCCCCTTCGTCTCGTCGAACTTGTGGGCGGCGCGGATCAGGCCGAGGTTGCCCTCGTTGATGAGGTCCGAGAGCGCGACACCCTGGTTCTGGTATTTCTTGGCGACCGAGACGACGAAGCGCAGGTTCGACCGGACGAGCTTGTCGAGGGCTTCCTGGTCATCGATGCGGATACGCTGCGCCAGTGCCACTTCATCTTCGCGCGTGATCAGCGGGAACGCGCTGATGTCGCGCAGGTACTGGTCGAGCGATCCCTCGTCGAATGACGACTTCTTGTTCTTCGTTGCTGCCATGCCGCCAACCGCTCCTTGATGCGTCGGGTGCAGTCCCCTAATCGATCCGTTCGCCGATCCGGCGCCACCGAATGTGCGTGAGCCACGCAAAACTGCGGGCCGTGGTGTCCGGAGCGTAACTATAGTACACGAAGATCGGCCGGCCGCGAATCAGCGAATCGGGCACCAGCCCCCAATACCGGCTGTCGGACGAGTTGTCCCGGTTGTCGCCGAGCACGAAGTACTTCTTCTCGGGGACGACCAACGGACCCCAGTTGTTACGCGACGGATGGTAGGCCGACGCCGCGTCCGACGTCTTCACGAGGTACGCGCGCTGCCAGTCGAAGTCCTCCTGCGACCGATCGGGCTCGCTGTCCGTGTGCGACACGTAGGCCTCGTGCTGCGCCACGCCATCGACGAAGAGTACGCCGTCCTTCATCGCCAGGGTATCGCCGGGGACGCCGACGAGCCGCTTGACGTAGTTCTTCGTGGGATCGAGCGGATAGACGAAGACGATCACTTCGCCCCGCGCCGGGCGGTGGACCGCCGGCAGTCGCTTGTTGATCAGCGGCACTTCGGCGCCGTACACCAGCTTGTTCACCAGCAGGAAGTCCCCGACGAGCAGTGTGCGCTCCATGCTCCCGGTGGGAATCTTGAAGGCCTCGACGAAGAACGCCCGGACGATCAGGAAAAGAAAAAGGGCGATGACGAAGCAGCACGCCCAGTCCCACAGGAGACGCCACGGCAGTCCGGGGCGATTGAGCCGGCGCAACGCGTCCTGTCGACGCTCGGTGGTGATCTCGGCGCGCGCGGTCACCTCGCCTCCATGGCGCAATTAACCCATCGGTCCGGCGCGGCGCAAGTCAATCGGGCGTACCGAGGTACGTGTCGATCTGGGCACGTTGCAGCGTCCCTGAAAAGTCGACGTAACCGACCTTTGTCTCCGAGTAGAAGTCGTAGACCTGCCATCCACCCTCGCGGTGACCGTTCCCCGTCTGCTTGACCCCGCCAAATGGCAGATGCGCCTCCGCACCGATCGTCGGAGCGTTGACGTACGTGATGCCATTGTCCAGATCCGCGAGCGCGCGGAAGGCAACATTCACGTCGCGCGTATAGATCGACGACGAGAGTCCGTAGCGCACGTCGTTGTTCACGGCAAACGCCTCGTCGACCGAGTCGACGCGAATGACGGACAGCACGGGCCCGAAGATCTCTTCCTGCTCGAGACGCGAGCCGGGACGCACGCCGTCGAAGATCGTCGGCTCGAAGAAGAACCCGTGGTCGAGCGCGCCGCCGGTGGCGCGCTTGCCCCCCAGGGCCAGCGTCGCGCCTTCGGCCGCACCGATCGCGACGTACGACTCGACCTTGGCGCGTGACTCGGCATGAATGAGCGGACCGACGTCGGTCCCCGCCACACGCCCATCGCCCAGGCGGAGGCGGCCGGCGCGGTCGACGAGGGCCGCGAGAAACCGGTCGTGGATGCCGCGCTGCAGGACGAGCCGCGACGTCGCGGTGCACCGCTGGCCGGTCGTGCCGAACGCGCCCCAGAGCACGCCGTCCAGCGCGAGCTCGAGATCGGCGTCGTCGAGGACGATCTGGGCGTTCTTGCCGCCCATTTCGAGCGACAGCCGCTTGTGCATCCGGCCGCAGACCTCGCCCACGGCGCTGCCGGTCTCGGTGGACCCGGTAAACGAGACCGCCGCGACGTCCGGATGCGACACGATCGCCGCACCGACGTCGCCGTGGCCGTGCACGAGCTGGATCACCTCGGGGGGCAGTCCCGCCTCGAGCATGATCTCGACGAGCACGGTCGCGGTGTGCGGCACATCCTCGGCCGGCTTGAAGACGCAGCTGTTCCCGCAGAGGAGCGCGGGGAACATCTTCCACGTCGGAATCGCCATCGGGAAGTTGAACGGCGTCACGATGCCGCAGACGCCGATCGGCCGGCGATAGCTCATCGCCCACTTGGCGCGCAGTTCGCTCGGGACCGTGTGGCCGAAGAGTTGGCGACCCATCGTCCCGGCATAGTAGGCGGTGTCGATCCCCTCCTGCACATCACCACGCGTCTCGGTGACCGGTTTCCCCATCTCGCGCGTCATCAGCTGCGCGATTTCATCCTTGCGCGCGGTGAGGAGGTCGCCGATCCGGCGCAGGACGTCGCCGCGCGCCGGGGCCGGCGTGCGGCTCCACACGGCAAACCCGCGCTGCGCCGACGCGACGGCGCGCCCGACGTCGGCCGCGGTCGAGCGCGGGAACTGCCCGACGAGATCGCGGACGTCGGCCGGGTTGACGTCGTCGAACGTGCCACCGTCGGTCGCGTCGACCCAGCACCCACCAATGAAGTTCCGGAACGCTGTCACATCGTCTCCCTGGACGTGCCCTGTGTGGTGCGTCACTCGCAGCTCCACCGCGCGGGGTGGGCGGTGGTCGGCGTCGCGTAGCCCGCCCGCGGCAGAATGTCGATCGCCGCCAGCCCGAGGCCCCAGAGGATGAGGGCGAGCGCGAGGACATGGGATTTCGGGGTGCGGTGGCGCCAGGTCCAGACCGCGCTCCAGACCCCTCCGGCGATCACCGCGCCGACGGCGCCGAGGTACGCGGCGAGCCCGATGCCACAGCGCGCGGCGTACGGCCAGAAGAGCATTCCGACGCCGAGCGCCACGCAAAGTACTACCCGCGCGACGGCGAGCAGGCGGCCGGTGCGGGTGCCGTGGACGGGACTCGCGGCCGAGGCCGCGACGATGCGCGCGACACCCGGGTCCGCGCCCGAGAGGCCGGGCGGCAGGGCCGGTCGTGCCGAGGGCGCGGCTTTCGGCGCCTTCGCCCCCGCCTTCGTCGACGCCTCGATCTGGCGATCGATCTTCGCCATCTCGGCGTCCCAGTCGCGCGGCGCGTCGGCCATCAGCTCTCCCGCGTCAGGGCGTAGCGTTCGATCTTCTTGTACAGATTGGAGCGCGGCATGTCGAGAGCGCGTGCCGTCTCGGAGACGTTCCAGTTGAACGCGCGCAGTTTGGAGACGAGAAACGCGCGCTCGGCCGCCTGCTTGAACTCCTCGAACGTCGCGCACGCGGTGAGGGCGCCGATCCCTGCGCCGTCGTCGCCGGCCGGGCGCCCGACGAGGCGACCGACGTCGGCCGCCGTGATGCGCGGGCCCGCGGCGAGGATCAGCAGGCGCTCGATCGTGTTGCGCAGTTCGCGCACGTTGCCGGGCCACTCGAGGGTCTGGAGCGCCTCGATCGCGTCGGGGGCGATCGTGCGCGGCGTGACGCCATCGTTCTCGGAGAGCGTCAGCATGAAGTGCTGCACGAGGAGCGGAATGTCCTCGCGCCGGTCGCGGAGCGCGGGGACGGCGATCGGGACGACGTTGAGCCGGTAGTACAGGTCCTCGCGAAACCGGCCGGCCGCGATCTCGGCGGCGAGGTCCTTGTTCGTGGCGGCGATGACGCGGACGTCGACGGCGACGGTCTTGGCGCCGCCGATGCGGGTCACGACGCCGTCCTGGAGGACGCGGAGCACCTTGGCCTGGGCGGCGAGGCTCATGTCGCCGACCTCATCGAGGAAGAGCGTGCCGCGGTTGGCCTGTTCGAACTTGCCGGCGCGATCGGCGACGGCGCCCGTAAACGAGCCGCGCACGTGGCCAAAGAGCTCGCTCTCGATCAGCTCCTGCGGGATCGCCGCGCAGTTGACCTCGATGAACGCCTTGTCGCGGCGCGTCGACTGGCGGTGGACGGCGCGGGCGACGAGTTCCTTGCCGGTGCCGTTCTCGCCGGTGACGAGCACGCGCGCCGGCGTCGCGGCGACCTTCTCGATCTTCTCGATGACGGCACGGATCGCGTACGACTTGCCGACGATCTCGTAGCGGGACTCGATCGTCTGCTTGAGGCGGTCGTTTTCCTCGTGCAGCTCGAGGTGCTGGAGCGCGTTGCGGAGCGTGACGAGGATCCGGTCGGTGTCGAGCGGCTTCTCGAGGATGTCGTACGCGCCGAGCTGCGTGGCGGTGACCGCCGTCTGGATCGTCGCGTGCCCGCTGATCATGACGACGGTCGCCGCGGGATCGAGGGCGCGGACCTGCTTCAGCGCCTCGATCCCATCCATGCCGCCCATCTTGACGTCGAGAAACGTGAGATCGGGGCGCCAGCGCGCGTACTCGGCGAGCCCCTCGGCGGCATTGGACGCCGACCGGACGTCGTAGCCTTCGTACTCGAGGAGCTGACCGAGCGCGCCCCGGATCCCTTCCTCATCATCGACGACCAGAACGCGGCGGGTCATGGCGTCGCGCGGTAGAGGGTGACGCGCCCCGGCCCGACGCGGATGTCGCCGACCTGCGGCGGGAGGGGGACGAGGATCGCGTCGGGCGCGAGTCCGGGGGCGCGCGGCGCGGCCGGGGCGACGTCGGCGAGGAGTCGAGGGATGAACGGCGCGGGGATCGGGACATCGCGCACGGTGAGGCCGGTGACATGGAACTGCCCGGTGCCTGGCCGGAGGACGTCGATCGTCCCCGCGAGCTCGATCGGTTGTCGTCCGGAGAGCAGCTCGGCGAGCGGCGCGAGTGCCTTGGGCAGCGCCTTGGTAGTGGTCACGGGACCCAGGTCGACGACCGTCTTGAGGTGGAGCGCCGAGCCGATCACGGCGACGGTGGCGCTATCGGTCGCGTGAGGCAGTCGCGCGCCGCGATCCAGAATGATATACGACGCGAACTCCGCGCCGCGGACGTCGACGAACGCCGGGCCGCCGCGCCGGGCGAGCGAATCGATCCGTCGGCGCGCGCGATCGGCCGCGAGCCGCGAGAGCGGGGCCCAGGTCGGCGCGTCGGGCGCGCGCACGGTCTGCTCGTGGGGCCGCGCGTGCCGAGGCGCGAAGCGATCCCACGGGACCTCGTCCCACCAGCGCGACCGGGTGGCGTAAGCCCCGACGGCGACGCCGGCGAGCAGGGTGAGGCATCCGAGGCGGCCGAGGCATGACATGGTCGGGTTGCTCGGTCAGCCGTCGCGGAACGGTGCGTGGTGCGCGAGCCGGTAGCGGGTGCCGGTGTCGGTCTGCTCGCTCTCGACGAGATCGATGCCCGGGACGGGCGCCGTCGCGCGAAGCCGGACCAGACGTGCGGCGGCGCGGAGGGCTCGGCGCGCGTCGAGATCGGGCGGCTCGGGCTCGCGGCCGATCGTGACGTGCGGTCGGAAGGGTCGGCCGGCGAGCGGGAGCCCGAGCGACGCGCAGGTGACTTCGATGTCGTGGTGGAGGAGCTCGAGTTTCGGGTCGGGGGTGACGGTGAGGTAGATGGTGCGGGGTCGGCGGAGCGTGGGGAACGCGCCGACCGCGCCGATGCAGAGATCGATTGGCCGGGTCTGGGCGGCGACGGTGCTGATCGCGGCCGCGAGCGGCCCGACGAGGGAGTCCGGCTGCTCGCCCAGGAACTTGAGAGTGAGGTGCAACCGGTCGGGCGGGACCCAGCGGGCGGACGGTCGGGCGAGTCGAAGTGGCTGGGTCGCCTCGTCGCAGCGGCGGCGGGTGGTCGGGTCGAGTGAGAGGGCGAGAAAGAGACGCACGCTGTGGGGATCGGGTCGCGTGCGGCTACGTCGCGCCTGGGCGCGCCGCGTGTTCGGCGGCAACGCGTGCCGCGTCATGCGCGGTTCCGCGCCCGGCACCGCGCGCCAGGCCCCGCGCCGCTTCGGAAGACTCCGCGGACGCCACGCTTCTCCCCGCGTCATCGATTGCGACGGCGACGTGCGGGAAGCCCGCGCGTCGACCCGCGTCCAGCGCGAGGCGCCGGCGTGCGGCGTCGATCGCCCAGCCGCGCGGGCCGCGGACCAGGAGGACACCTCGGTCGAATACGTTCTCGAAGCGGAGGTCGGGAAGCTCGATGAACTCATGGTCGCCGTCAGTGGCGTCGTCGCCGGTCAGGCGTTCGCCGGTCCGCCGTGCGGCAGTGGGGCATTCGCCCGTCGCGTGTATCGCTGCCGCGTGCAGGGCACCCGATCGGAAGCCGGCGAGGTCGATCGCCACCTGCTGGTAACCGGCATCGCGAACGGCGACGCCGAGTGCGACGGCCCGTGTCTCATCGCACCAGTGGTCGAGTTGGTCGGCCGGGAGTTCGAGGCGCGCGAGCGCGCCATGGTGTCGGACGCGGAGGTCACCGGTGACGCCGAGCGTGCGGAGTGCGGCTTCGGCGGCCTCGACGCGTCGGAGTCGCGCGGGGGTGACGGGGGTGCCGTGCGGGATGCGTGAGGCGAGGCACGGGGCGGACGGCTGGTCCCAGGTCGGGAGACCGCGGGCGTGGGAGAGGGCGCGAATTTCGGCCTTGGTCAGCCCGACGTCGGCGAGCGGGGAGCGGACATTGCGCTCGGCGGCCGCGCGGGCGCCGGGCCGGTCGTCGTGGGTGTCATCGGCGTTGGTGCCGTCGACGACGGTCTGGAAGCCGCGGTCGCGGGCGATCGGGAGGAGGCGCTCCCAGAGCTCGCGCTTGCAGTAGTAGCAGCGGTTGGTCGGGTTGGCCGCGTAGTCTGGGTCGTCGAGCTCGTCGGTATCGATCTCGAGGACGGGGACGGCGAACCGGTCGGCGACGGCGCGGGCGGTCTGCCACTGGGCGATCGGGTAGGACGCGCTCCGTCCGATGACGGCGAGGACGCGATCGGGCCCGAGGGTGTCGACGGCGACGCAGGCGAGGTACGCGGAGTCGACGCCGCCGCTATAGCCGACGAGGACCGATCCCTGCGCGCGGATCCACTCGATGAGTCGCACTTCCTTCGACGCCGCCATTCACGAAGTATCGACGGCGGTGGGAGCGGGGTGAAGGGGATGAATGGGTTCGGCGGCGGACTAATTGGTCGTGATCGGTCCGAGTCTGAGACTCGAGCAACCGAGGCGAACGATCGCAGTATCAACGGCGTGCTGGCGAATCCGAATGGTGAATTCGACCGAGCTGAATCCGAGGCGAAGCGATCGCAGCATGTATCGACCGGGCCCCAGGCTGTCAATACGAAAGAGACCATCAGATCCCGTTCGAGCGACGGCAATCCGCTTTCTCGTCGAATCGCCAGTCCTGTACAACCACACCCTTGCATCCTCGATCGGTCGACCTGGGGTGTCGTAGACGGCGCCGACAAGCGCACCGTGAGACCCGAGTCCTGTCAGATCGACCGTTGGAAACGCGGTGATGTGTATGGATACGGGTCGATTGGCGGGTGAGGCCGAATCCGTCGGGCAGGTGTCGCGCGCGATGGCGGGAGGGGTCGCTGGCAGGTCGGCGGCGCGCCGTGACCGGGGATACGCCGCGATCGCGAGCGATGCGACGACGAGGGGCGCGGTTATTCGCATGCTCGAATCGGAATGACGCTATCGCGGGCAACGCCAGTGGCGGCCATTCGCCCACGATCGTACCCGCAGTCGAATGCGTCAACGCCCGCGAGGAGGAAAACCACTGTTTGCCTTTGCCGGAGATGCCCGGCTCCGATCCGCTGTCGCCCGCTTCCCCAGTGCGATGCTCGCGGAAAATTGGTTCGTGCGGTACCGTGTGCATCTTCACTCGCATGAGGACCTGATGTCCGCAACGGCCGACGCAACGCGTGTGGCGACCCAGGCGCTGTCCGCCTTCGGCGAACGAGCGTGGGAGACACTCGTCGAGTTGTACGACGAGGACGGGCTGGCGCGCTTTCAGCATCAGCAGCTCGCGATGATCGTGACGTTCATGCAATTGACTGACGTCGCGCGCGAAAAGCGCGGGATGCACGGGATGGGCGTGAACGTCGGCGGCACGATCGATCCGGCCCTGATCGACGCGCGCGCCACGACGCCCGTCCGCGGCTTTCCTGGTGCACCGACGGTCGGTGCATTGGCGGCGCTCGAACCGCGACGCTTCGCCGCGCGCTGGTTCGCGTTCAACTATCCGCGCGAAAACGACGCGCCGCTACCACACGTCCTGACGTCAACCGTACAGGGCGAGGACCGCGTCGACGTCGAGTGCACTGCTGGCGAGCCGGATGCCACGCCATGGAGCGGGTTCGACCGCCGAACGGTCATCTCGCTACGCCGGTCGAGGAGCGGGGACTGGCGTATTGAAGCGAGCGAGGAGCCGACGATGGGCACCGGTGCCATGCTCCAGATTATTCAGGACTACCGGGACGGGATGCAGCCGCCACCGTGAGTCTGGGCATCGCACTCGAACGGTCCCCCGCGCCTGGCGCACGGCGATCTGGCAATTGCCGTCTGCGGCGCTATCATGATTCATGCGCCTGCGGCCGGCCGAATCGCACCCGCTAGCGCTCGCCCTCGCGAGCGTGACTCACAACGTGCCGGTCACTGGCGTGTCGGGTGTCATCGGCTGGTGGGAGCGGCGACGACCGCTCTACAATGCGGCGGTCGGCATCGTTGGATTGGTGACGATGGCCCTGCTCGGCGTCGCGTTCGCCGCGAGTCGCCTGACCGCGCGACCATGGGCGGTCCCTGATCCGGCCATCGGCGTGCCGTTTCTCGTCGTGTTCTACGGTATCGCGGCGAATGTCTGTTATACGGGGGGCTGGTTCACGCAGTTGGCACTTCGCGCCGCTGGCGGCGATCGAGACGGATCGTTCGCGCCCTGGGCCTTCCGCGCGGGGCTCATTTTCTCCGTCGCTCTGACGCTGTTGCCTGGTCTCTTCGGAATCATCGCGCTCCTCGTCTCACTCTGCTGGCGGTAGTGGGACGGCAGAGCGACCGTACGCCTGTCGCCAACATGCGGAGGATCTGTCGATGGACAATCTGGGCGATCTCATGGCCATGGCGATCTTCGTCGCGATCCTCTCCGCCGGGATCGCCTTTCCGCCCTACCTGTGGCTTCGCGCCCGTCGCCAGCCCCGCGCTGGCGATGCAGCGCGCCGCGAGCTCGCCGCGTTGCGAGCGCGCGTCGAGCGGCTCGAGGCGACGATCAACGATATCGCGGTCGATGTCGCCCGCAACGCCCGGGATCAGCGCTACCTGCTGGCGTGGATGACGGAGCGCGGTCAGGAGGCGCCCCGCCCGCTCCGCGATGCAACATCGGTGACGCCCAGGTAGTCCCGGCGACACGCGTCGTGGCGCGCGGCCTCGCTCGGACTGCCGGGATTCAGTGGCGCTATTCGGTGCTTGCGGTCGGTGGCGCGTTCGTGCTCTTCCTGCCGCTGGTGTTGACAGACCCGGACTTCGGCGACCTGACGTTTCTGGCGCTCGCCCTCAGCATCAGTCTCGGCCTGCTGGCGACTACGGCAATTGCGAGCCGCCGGACGAGAGTCTCACTTCTCTCCGCCCTCGTTGCGTTTGTAGCGACGTCCTCGCTCCTGTTCCACTACAACACACTGGATCGGACGACTGACGTGCGAAGCACCATTCGGTGGCTCGCGCGTTCACACTTTTACAAGCGGACGTTGCTCGCGCAACCTGCTCCCACCGACGGCAGCCTGCGGCACATCGAATGGCAAGGCACCGGGTTCGGCGGCAACGACACGGTCTGGTACCTGGTATACGATCCGACCGACGCCATGGCGCCAGAAGTTCGGCGACGCGACTCCGGGAAGTTCACCGGCATTCCCTGCCAGGTGCATCGCGCCCGGCAACTCGAGCCGCACTGGTACTGGGTCGGGTACTACACCAACACGGCTTGGAACGATTGCGGAGCGTCGTGAGAAGTACGACCGCCGCGCTACGGCGCGGACACCCGGTACCAGATGTCGGTCCGGTACCCCTGGTGGTCGAGCGAGACGATCGGCGCGCCGTGCACCGCGGCGCCGGCCGAGCAGCTCCAGGCGTAAATCCCGTCGTGGCCGGTCACGTAGGCCGGCACGTCACTCGCCGAGGGATTGCCGCGACAGTAGTCGTCGGCCGCGGGATTCCGCGTCGCGGGATTCGCCTTCGCACTGCATGGCAGGTTCGAGCCGGTCGCGCAGACGTACACGGCGGCGTCCATGCAGCGCCAGTACGCACTGCCGGCAGCCAGCGGCGCATCGGCGGAGAGGCCGAGCAGGCGGCGCACCGGCGAATCGAGCGCCGACGGGATCGGCGTCGCGCCGCCGTCCGGCGTATCGATCGTGCCGACGCGGGCACAGTAGCGGAATGGATCGAGCTGCTCGAGCGCGGCCGGGGCGCGGATGACCGGTGGAACGGACACCAGCGACGCGATCGTGAACGACGCGGTGCCGCTGATCGGCGTCAGGACGAGTGTCAGGAAAGACAGGACGCGCCGCATGATCCCCGAGTATACGTCGGGGCGGCCGGGACGTGGATGGCGACGGCGCGATCGGGGCGCCTGGGGGCGCGTCGGCTTGACTCCCACGCTCGTCTTGCCAACTTGCATCCGGCGCCGCTCGGTCGCGGGCCGGGCGCACGGCGCCCCATTTCCCCGGCGTGCGAGGCTCCCCATGGCGGTCGCGATCGAAGGACTCAACACGTTGCTGATCGTGTATGACGTGCCGACCTCCGTCGCCTTCTATCGCGACATCCTCGGATTCGAGGTCGCGATGACCTCGGCGCCGTTCACGGACGCGAAGGACGATTACGGCTGGGCGAAGCTGCGCCTGAATGGCGTCGAACTGATGCTCAACAACATGTACGAGGACAACATTCGGCCGCCGGCGCCCGATCCGGCGCGCTCCAGGGCGCACGGCGACACGATCTTGTACTTCACCTGCCGGGAGCTCGATGCGACGTACGAGTACCTGCGCGCCCGTGGGGTAGCGGCGCAGGAGCCGACGGTCACCTGGTACGGCATGCGGCAGGTCTTCGTCGCCGATCCGGACGGATACTCGATCGTCTTCCAGTGGCCGACCGATCGCGGCACGCCGGCGACGACGTCAGCGGGAGCGACGGCGACCGCGTAAAGTCACGCATCGCCTACTGCCTGGTCAGCACCATCGCTACCGAATCCGCGTAGCCGCCCGGACTCGCGGTGTAGGTAAAGACCGCCGTGCCAGCGACGGTCGAGCTGCTGGCGAACGTCCCGTTGATGAATTCGACGTTGATCCGCGAGGTCGCCGAATCCAGCGAGCTGCCACCGCCGGCCTCGGCACCGAATGTCCATCCGGGCAACGGCGCGGACTCGGGGTCCGCGCCCGGCGGCGGCACGAGAAAATAGGCGCCGTCGGTCGATCCCTGCGGGAACGAGGCGTTCAGGCCGCGCGCAACGTCGCTGTAGGAACCGCCCGTGATATTGCCCGAGCAGCTGCTCCGAAACCCGCCACCCGTGGTGCAGCTGCTGGAGGTCAACACGATCGTCAGCGTCGCCTGGGGCGTGGTGCCACTCCACACGCCCGCGACGTTCGGCCCGGCCTCGGTCGTGGGAAGCGTGGTGGTGCAACCGCCAAGAACAATGACCGCCATCGCGAGCGAGGTCCGCCGCATCATGCCTCGAGGTGGGGTGGGAGCGTCGTACGAGTGAGAGGATCGCCGGAGCGTCGACCGTGCTCCGCGAATGTCAAGACTCGTCCCCGGCGAGTGCATGTGCAACGCCGTCGCGCTCACTCCGTCACCCGCGCCCGATACTGCAGCGCCTCGTCGACCGCTGCCCGCGACACCGCCCGCGCGCCCTCGAGATCGGCGATCGTTCGCGCCACCTTGAGCACCCGGTGGTACCCGCGCGCCGACAGCGCGAGTCGAGTCGCCACCGACGTCAGTCTCGCCCGCGCATCCGCGTCGACCGGTGTCGACCGCGCCAGCCACCGACCACCGGCCTGCGCGTTCGTCAAGACGCCCGGCAACTCGCGATACCGCTCGCGCTGCCTGGCGCGCGCCGCCTCGATCCGCGCCCGGATCGCCGATGAGCCCTCGGCCCCGGCGCTCACGCCGTCGGCCAGCCGGGCGATCGGCACCGCCGGCACCACGACGTGCATGTCGATCCGGTCCGACAACGGCCCGGAGAGACGCAACTGATAGCGGCGCACCGCGGCGGCGATGCACGTGCACGCCGTCGTGCCGTCCCCCGCGCGCCCGCACGGACAGGGATTCGCCGCCGCCACCAGCGTGAAGCGCGCCGGATACGTCACCGCCCGCGCGGCGCGCGTGATCGTGACCGTGCCATCCTCGAGCGGCTGCCGCAGCGCTTCCAGCGAGTGTCGCGTGTGCTCGCCCAACTCGTCGAGGAAGAGCACACCGAGATGCGCGAGACTCACTTCCCCGGGACGCGGATCACTCCCGCCGCCAATCAGTCCGGCCGTCGTCACCGTATGATGCGGCGCCCGGAACGGCCGGGGCGGCGGCAACGCCATCTCCGGCGTCAGCAGCCCGGCGACCGAATGTACCGCGATCACCTCCAGCGCCTCGGCGTCCGACAGCGCCGGCAGGATCGTCGGCAACCGACGCGCCAGCATCGTCTTCCCCGCCCCTGGCGGACCGATGATGCTCAGGTTGTGCCCACCGGCCGCAGCGACCTCCATCGCCCGCTTCGCGCCCTCCTGCCCCACGACATCCGCGAAGTCGACGCCGGCCTCGCCCACGCCAGGTGCGGCGCGCACCACGCTTCGCGCGAGCGGACCCGACGCCAGCGTCCCGCGTCGCAGTGCGTCCACGAGACTGACCAGCGTCGCCGCGCCGGCCAGCCGATCGCCCCGTGCGAGTGCCGTCACCAGCATCGCCTCGTTCACGTTCCCCACGGGCACGACCAGCGTCCCGGACGACGTCGCCGCATGCCGCGCCACCGGCAGCACTCCCGGGATCGTCCGGACGTGGCCGTCGAGTCCCAACTCCCCGACCGCGATGATCGACGACAGCACCCGTCCATCGAGCTGTTGCGTCGCGGCCAGCAGCGCGAGCGCGATCGGCAGATCGTACGCCGTGCCGGCCTTGGGCAGGTCGGCCGGCGCCAGGTTCACCGTCACGCGCCGCGGCGGCAGCACGAATCCCGAGTTGGCCAGCGCCGCCGTCACCCGTTCCCGGCTCTCCCGCACCTCGCTCGACGGCAGTCCGACCAGCGTCCAGGACGGCAACGCGTGCTGCACGTCGACCTCGACGACGACCTCCGAGGCGTCGATCCCCGTGACGGCGGCACTCCGCACGGCGGCGAGCATCGTCCGCACCATACCGTGTCCCCCGGCACGCATCGCATCACCGCGACACCGACCGGACCGTCGCGCCGCGCGCTACAGCAGCGTGCCCCGCAGGACGATGTACGCGATCGAGAAGTAGATCAGGAGGCCGGTGACGTCGACGAGTGTCGCGACGAACGGCGCCGACGCGCTCGCGGGATCAAATCCGAGCCGCTTGAGCAGCAGCGGCAGCATCGACCCCGTCAGCGACCCGAACGTCACGATTCCGACCAGGGCGAGCCCGATCGTCAGCGCGATCAGCGCCCAGTGCGGCCCGTAGTTGAAGAGATGCAGTTGCTGCCAGAGGACGACGCGTGTGAACCCGATCACCCCGAGGATCGCGCCCAGCGCGATTCCGGTCGGCAGCTCGCGGAGCGCGATCCGCCACCAGTCGCGGAGCCGGATCTCCCGAAGGGCCAGCGCGCGAATCACGAGCGACGTCGCCTGCGACCCGGAGTTCCCGCCCGAACTCATGATCAGCGGAATGAACAGCGACAGCACGATCGCCTTCGCCAGCAGCCCCTCGAAGTGCTGCATCGCCGTCGCCGTCAGCATCTCGCTCAGAAAGAGCGCACAGAGCCACCCGGCCCGCTTGCGCAGCATCAGGCCGAACCCGATCGAGAGATACGGCTCGTCGATCGCCTCCATGCCACCCATCTTCTGGACGTCCTCCGTCTGCGCACGCACGATCGCGTCGATCGCATCGTCGAACGTCACGATCCCGATCGGCCGATGCGCGTCATCGACGACCGGGAGCGCGATCAGATCGTACTTCGAGAGGAGTCGCGTCACATCGTCCCGGCGCGCGTCGGGATGGACGACGATCGGCTCGCGCCGGCGCGAGGCGTTCCGCGCCGCGCTCGCGGGATCGGCGACGACGAGGTCGCGGAGCGAGACCGCCTGCGTCAGCCGCCCGCTGGCCGGGTCGACCAGATAGACGACGTACACCGTCTCCGCGTGCCCGGCCTGCGCGCGCACCGACGCCAGGACATCGGCCACGATCCGGTCATCCGGCACGGCGAGGAACTCGGTCGTCATGATCCCGCCGGCCGTCTCCGGGTCGTAGCGGAGCAGCAGGTCGAGCGACTCGCGGGTCGGGGCGTCGAGCGCCGCCAGCAATCGACCCCGGTCGGCGGCCGGCACGGCGCGCACGATGTCGGCCAGCTGATCCGAGGCGACGGCGTTGAGCAGCGCCGTCGCGGTCGCCGGCTCGAGCCGCCGGAGCAGATCGGCCTTGTTCGTCAGCTCCGGTTCGTTGAGCGCCGCGACGGCGAGCGCGAAGGGGAGCGCCGCCAGCACCCGTGCCCCTTCGGCGTCGGGCAGCGCCGCGAGGGCATCGGCAAGGTCGGCGGCGCGCAGCTCCCCGACGGCGGCCGCGAGGGCGCCGGGTCCGAGCCCGGTGAGTCGGAGGAGCTCGTTGCCGAGGAGCGGGTGCTCCCCATGGATCGTGGTGTCGTCCTGCAGGGCGGTGGCGGGCACGCGGGTCTCTGGAGCGAGTGACGGCGGCACGCGCGCGGTGGGCGTCGCCACGACGGCGTGCGGGGAATGCGACGCGGCGCGCGCCCGACTCCATGGGCGCGCGCCGCGACGGTCGATCGAGCGGCCGAAGCGATACGCCGGCGATCAGGGCGTGTTGATCTCCACGCGACGAGCCTCGCGCGCATCACCGCTACCGGTCACACTCGCCGGTGGCTTCATGATGATCTGGTCGAGCGTCCCGCCGGCAGCGACGAGCGCGTCCCGCACTGCCTTCGCCCGATCCTTCGCCAGCGTCTTGTTCTTCGCTGCATCACCCGTGACGTCGGTGTAGCCGGTGAGCGCGACCTTCGACGTCGGCGACGCCTTGAGTGTCGCACCGACCAGACCGATCGTCCCCTTTGCCGAATCATCGAGCGTCGCGATCCCCACCGCGAAGTAGATGCTCGCCGGCAATGTCACCGTGGCGACCGGCGGCGGGGCCGGCGCCGGGGCCGGCGCGGCCGCGGGTGCGGCGACGACCGGCGCCGGGGCCGGCTGCTGTCCGGCCGTCAGCCAGTTGTAGCGCGTCGTCGTCAGCAAAATGAAGTGAATGATCAGCGCCAGCCCGAAGAGAAACGCAAACAGCGCGACGAGCGTGCGGCGTGGGTCGAACAGCATCCAGAAGCGGTACATCGGCGCCCTCCTGCGCGTGTCGGCGCCACCTCGGCACACCGGGGCCGGTCACGACGGCCGGTCCGATGCACGGTCGAGCGCCACGGTTCGCGCCCAGTTTGCAGAAGGGGCATCCGTTCGACAAGGGGCCTATACTCCAGCTCGCTTGAAAGAAATCGCTTGAAAGAAATCGCTTGAAAGAAGTGAACAGACTCGGCGTTACTTGAGGCGCGCGCTACCCGACCGTGTACGGCGAGCATCCAACGCAATCGTCAGAATCACCGGTCCCGACGTGATCCGCCTGATCTCCTCGAGATGATCTCCCCGAGACGCGCTTCCCGAGCCGCGCCAAAGCGGCTGACCCACGCGCTCCTCCTCCTCGGGACGGCGCTCGGCGTCACTGCGCCGTCCGCTGCGCCGTCTGCGGCGCGGACGCGCACCGTCGCCGGTGCGACATCGTCGGATACCACGCGCGCCGAGACGCCTCGGCACGCTGTCGCCGACTTCCTCCGCCTGACCCGCGAGGGTCGGTACGCCGAGAGCGCCGACCTGCTCGACCTGCCGGACTCGCTCCGCCCGCGCGGCGCGGAGATCGCGCGCGAGCTGCGCGCCATCATCGACCGCTACGGCGACCTCGATCCCGACGCGTCGCCCGACCAGCCACACGGCGATTCGGCGAGCAGTGGTCCCGTCCCCGTCGTCATCGCCGGCACCGTCACCGTGCCGCACGAGGCGACACGCGATCTCTCGCTCGTCCGCACGCCCGGCCCGGCCGGGATCCGGTGGAGATTCTCGCGCAGCGTCGTCGACGCCGTGCCGCAGTGGGCCGAGGCGCTCGACGACCGATGGGCGATCGACTACCTCCCCGACGCCCTCCTCCGCGAGGGGCCGTTCGACATCCGGTGGTGGCAGTGGCTCGCGCTCCCCCTCCTCGCGCTCCTCGCGTCACTCCTCGGCGCCGTCGTCGGCCGCGTCGTCGTGCTCGTGGCGCGTCGCGTCGCGCGCCGCACCGATTCGGCATGGGACGAGATCATCGTCGCGCGACTCCGCGGCCCCGCAATCGCCGGCAGCTCGCTCCTGGCGTTCGCTCTCCTCCTGCCGTTCGTCGCCCTCTACCCGGTGGCGCGCCACGCGGTCTACCTGGGCGTCCAGGTCGCGTCCTACGCGGTCTTCTTCTGGATCCTCTGGCAACTGATCGACGCCGCGCGCGTCATCGCCGAGGGCGCGGCATGGCTCGTCGAATCACCGGCCCGTCGCTCGCTCCTCCCGCTCGCCGGCCGTGTCGCCAAGATCGCCGTCGCCGCCGTCGCGGTCGTCGCCATCCTCTCCGAGCTCGGCTACCCGGTCGGCAGCCTCCTCACCGGACTCGGGATCGGCGGCGTCGCCGTCGCACTCGCGGGCCAGAAGACCGTCGAGAACCTCTTTGGCGCCTTCTCCATCGGGATCGACCAGCCGCTCCGCGTCGGCGATCTCGTCCAGGTCGGCGCCATCTTCGGCCAGGTCGAGACGATCGGGCTTCGCTCCACCCGCATCCGCACCCTCGACCGCACGCTGGTCACGATCCCGAACGGTACCCTCTCGGAAACGCAGATCGAGTCGTTCACCGCCCGCGACCGCTTCCGACTCCTGACCACCGTGTCGCTGATCTATGGCACCAGTGCGAGCCAGATGCGGAGCGTCCTCGCCGGGCTCGAGGCGACACTCCGCGCCCACCCGCGGATCTGGGCCGACGAGATCACCGTGCGCCTCAAGGAATTCGGCGCATCGTCGCTCGACATCGAAGTGATGGCCTGGTTCCGTGTCACCGACATGTCCGAGTTCCGCCGCGCCCGCCAGGAAGTCCTGCTCGGATTCATGGACGTGATCGAGGCGTCCGGGACCGCCCTCGCCCTCCCCGTCCGCGCCGTCCGCGGCCTGACCGGCCAGGACCCGCGCATCGC
>Ga0116229_10000393_pt1 | contig 56600 bp, 49 predicted proteins | sample S1TSphgellanicum_3_FD_87313 | JGI IMG/M metagenome (GOLD analysis project Ga0116229, IMG submission 87313) | Host-associated microbial communities from peat moss isolated from Minnesota, USA - S1T2_Fc - Sphagnum magellanicum MG | ecosystem: Host-associated > Plants > Peat moss > Unclassified...
CCTCTTCTCTGATTCTATCACATATTCTGGTGTTTTCTGACATTTTCATACCTAGTTCACACCTTTTAGGATGTTCCTCGTCGCTGGTTGGCTGAACCTCATAACTTACCCTCTTCTCTGATTATATTGCATATTTTGGTGTTTTCTGACATTTTCATACCTAGCTCACAGCTTTTAGGATGTTCCTCATCACTGGTTGGCTAAACCTCATAACTCACCCTCTTCTCTGTCCCATAACCAGTACACTTTTCACTTCCAAAAAAATCAAATGTGTCTTGTGACCAGCTTGAGGGCACTAGTTAGTGCAAATGGTTTTGGTGCATATTCACACAGTAATTCGCAAAGCATGCAAGGCCACACTTATTCAACTGCCAGCACCATCAATCACCGTAGTTTGATTGATAGCTTTGCAGCTAGCCTAACCATACCCTCTTGCTGGTTACCTAGTCCATATTTAGCTTGGTGACAAGGAACACTTCACAGGTTTTTACACTTCAAAGTGACTGAAAAGTCAAAACATTTGGCAGCTGATGTTTCACGCTCAATCTGGACAGTGTGATGGATTTCAGCAGCAGCCTACAAATTAATGGTTTAAAATGATGGGTTTGTTAAGATTACGATTTTATGCTGCAGCCACCACTCCACATATATGCCCCGACTTCCTAGGTTTTCTCTTTGTAAAAAGGGGAGAACCATTTGTGTTCTCTCTTCCTGACAAACCTGTCAATCACAAGTACTTGATGGCCATAGTATAACACATGCACACATCCACACACATGATTCTGATCATTTTTCAGTGCTGCCAAGAAAACTTTAGACTATAGACCAGTTTTGGGCAGGTACTAGGCTGGAACCCTTGTACCTATATGGACTGTCCTGGGATGACCCGAGACAATACCAGCCTCCTACCAGTACCTGCCTGGTAGGGGCATGAGGTAAGATCAGTTTGACATGAAGGCTATATCAATCTCAATACCAGACATATACCAGCCACATACCAGCCAAAAATCAGCCCTAGACCCTAATACCTGGACCAGGCTGGTATGAATTTTTTTTTAAAATCCAATACCAGCACTAGCTGGTATGTTCAAAAGTTGATACCCACCCAACATTGGTATAGAGATATAGACCTATCATGTAGAACCTCATTCTAGCACTCCGCTAGGCGACCAAGCCCACAAGATTTTTGTGCTCATGGGTGGCACTTTTCCTCTCTCATTTCTTCAAACTCCTGCACGACTTCCAACACTTGCATACTGAGTGGCATTTCTCATGCAGCTCAGTATGCACGAGCAAACAGTTTCATAAAACATTTCAGAAAAATAATAACTAATGTCCTTTCAACTGATTTCAGGATTCCCCAAAAAAGACACACTCTGTTTTAATGCAGTGCTCAAATATATACTGATATGACAACCCTATGTTACAACAATGAACCTCAACTTGCATTATTTCTGCACACTTCTGTACATACCAATACACACAACATTCCACATCACTACACAGGTCTTACAAGATGACTGGTGTATACTATGTACATCTCCATACAAAGTGCTTAACAATTGACAAAATGCATTTGGCCCCTTTCTCTGTGAAACTAGCTGTCTTTCAATGCCATACCCTTCATGCAGAAACTCTTTCAGATGCACCATGGGCATTCACCACAGTTATGGTAGTTATAATGCCAACTTCAGTCTTAGATCTATTGACTCTTCTTCCTTGACTCTCCCAGATGGTTTAGGAAGATTATCAGCAGCAATGCAGGATGAGAATGAGGGGAGCCTGCAACTCAGCTGTGAATCCACAGGCAACTCCCACACCATCCCACCAAAATGCATGTTGCCTCTGGAAGAGAATGTGAGGGGTCCATCTCCCTCAGCAGTAGTCAATCCCTGAAATGGCAAGGCAAAAACCATGCAAGGGGTTAAGAATTACCTTTTGGAATTGAGTAATTTAGAGTATCAATTGTTCACAACTTCCTTGATCAAAAAAGAGGATTCATTCAGATGTGCATGGAAGTATTGACTGGTCTGAAGAAAGCTCATTCGGCAAATAGAGAAGAACAGCTAGGCCAGAATACTAGTAAGCTGTCACTAGCTTGAAATACCTTCATTCATTTGACAAGGATTGATATTCTTAGTTTCCACCTGTGCATTGCCAATTTCAATTTACCCAGAGTTGAGACCCAATAAGGTTCACAACTGTTGAGCATTAAGTAATGATCAGTGGCTTAGCAGATGGTATCTGGGCTACAATATACACCAACCATGCTGCAAGAATGTTCTCTAAGATACTTGTTCTCTCTTATCCAAAATGTTGCATAAGTATATGTGCAGGAATGATCTGAGATCTGGAGCTGCATAAGTAGATGTGATGGAATTTTTTGCTACAAGTGGTGTCTGTGCACTGGGAGCCCAGATTAGTAATAAACAAGCATATCTGATGGTGATGCCTGGCCACTAGTAATCACCTGCATACCTGGTTGACCACCTAATGACTTTGCATGGGAGTGCACCTTTTCCAGCTCCTTCATACATAGGTAAAGGATTCTAAAAAGGAAACTGGCCCTGGCTATTCTATCTGCAAACCAAATGCTTCAGTCTAAATCTACACCTTAATCTAAGATTGGATTGCCCTGCCTTGCTTGTTGAAAAAAAGAAATACTGATGATGAGCTAAAGTCATGCCAATCTTGCTACCAGAAGATGAACACTGCCTAGCTGATCTCAGACTTCACTGCATCAAAGCTGCTTATCCAGCTCTTTGAGAAAACATGACATATTGAACATGTACACTGTACCTGATAAGTGTTGCACATTTGGAGCTGCAGTTTTTCCTTGTCTCCTTCAGAGAAGATAGCTATCTGTTTCATTTTGCTGAAGTCATCCACACATTGCGCCTGATGGCCATTCACTTCAAGTTTAAGCTCTGAATTGACAGGATACGAACAGCTGGGAAGTCCAAGTGTGAAAAATCCACCCAAAAATCACGGATCAACCCCCATCAGTGCTGGGATATATTCACAACAAGAACCTCCTTCCATTGGGGATCAGGACCCTCGGAAGATAAGCACTTCAGTGAGTGACTTTGACCCAACCTATTTCAGAATGAACTGCTCTAAAAAGATCGGAGTTCAATCTTTTGGGTGATTGACAAGGATGGACAAGACTTTATTTTCAAAATAGAACAAGGTATTCACCAAGGCACTTCTGCATACTGGAGAGAAACTTGAGTGCATCACTACCAGTGCCACACTAAGCTTCCACCTCTCATTAACTGTTATCAAGTCAGAGCAATGAAACACCTTCAAGTTTTCAACAAATCTGCAAAATATACATAGACACCTCAAAAAAAAGCTAGAGCATAAAGTGACTCATTTCTCTGGCTACGATAGTAACAAGAAGGCACATAAGTTGAATACATTACCAGTTGATACAAGTGGTATAATATGTGCCCACAGGACCATCTTGAGCCTGAGCCACACAACAGCTGCAGCCATCCTTGTTCCCTGCATCATTCTCCCCAGCAGGTACATTGAGATCCAAACTCTTGGAATGAAGCAACTTGCTCGAGCTCTCTTTGAGCACATGCAAAGGTCGCTTCTGCCCACAGCTCTGCTTCAAGAATATCAACGAATAAGAGACTTTAACAGTAAGAGACACTTTCACAAATCTCAAAACACAACTGACTAACTGCAGTGAGAGTAGCAAGTAAAGGTACCTAATCCAGAAAACAAACCTTTTCTGAGGTGGGCCGTTGTTGGTTGCTTGAAAAGCTTTGGAAAGAAGAGAGCTCCTTTGGCCTATCAACGTTGGATGCACCAACCTGCTTAAGATTCACAATTTAAGACACATCTCATATCTGTTCCTTCAGTACATCTAGTTCTGCAAATCCCAACAATACTATGTTGGTCTTCTCCTTCAAACAACACCCAGGCCACATTTCTCTGCAAGCAAACAGGCAATGTCTGATCCTGAAAGAAATTAGGCTGAAATATAACCCCACATTTGATCTTACCAATACATATGCAATTCTTTTGGCAGCCACAATTTCCAACTACAGAATGCCAAAGATTTACAGAACTTGAAATCATTAGAAATGAACTTAGAAGGAAAGAGAAGTTCATGCTACACACATTTCCAGACCCTAGTAAGGATTCGAAACAATGCAGGCTGGTCAGAGTGAAGAGGGCTTCTCCAGTATCCTTTGACATTGATTCCAGTATCACACCACCACTGGAGTTTGGCACCCCAGCTTCTAGGAAACCATTTTTTGCTGGCAACAGATAGTCAAGTTCCATTGTCCCATTTTCCTTCCTGGCTCTCTTTCCCTCTTTCACATTCAACATCTGACTCTCCACCCCATTGATTCTGCTTGTTTTCAGGACATTTGAGAACAAGGGTGCAGGCTTGTTTGCACATGTTGTGCAAGGGGAACCCAAGCAAGCTAGGGCACACGGAGCTATTACCCTTTCAGGCATGTCCTCACAACTGGAAGTACAAGAAGATCTTTCACCTTCAGTGGAAGAAGGTTGATCCAATGATGTTAGTTTGCAGATATCCTGCCTGGAACAGCCATGCATCACCGCTGAGACAGAAGGCTCAATGCTGTCTTCATGTTGGGATAGCATGATAGATGGTAAAGGGCCATGATGACCATGTTTTGTAGTAGGGCGAGAATTGAAAGGATCATGTACTAAAGACATGATTGTCTTTAGAAACAATTTGTCTGAAGCAGTAGCAAGAAGATCAGAAAGCTTATCAGAAGGCTGTAAGTGGACGCTGCCATTGTTGCTACCGTGATGAGTGAGACTACTCCCTTTGTCTCGATGATCTCCGAAAGCAAAGGGAGGCAGGATTTGCAATGATGCCAGGCCCGCGGCTTCTCCTTGTTTGCTCATCTTCTCCTGCAACCTCAACTTCTCCAGCTGTGCCACTCCCAACCCCCGTTGCGGTTGTTTCTTGTGTCCATTTTTCCCCTTTCTTGCCCTACTACTACGTCCCTCTACTACGGCAGTTCCTTTTTGTCGTCCCTGGTGATAATCCTCATGACTGCCGACCTTCTTGTCCGTCTCCGTACGTTCTATGCAATTCATGGTCAGCTTCTTCTTCTCTCCAGTGACCAGTTCAGGAGGAGTTAGCGTGAGCAGAGTCGCCATGTATTATATTCTCCTCGTTTCCAATTTCCACGAGAGTGGCTGGTTGCTGCTGCTGCTGCTCCGCAGTCGTTCCTTCCCGCAAGTTGCATGCAAACTTTGTCAACATACGATGAAGACGAAGACTCCGCGCGACGAACTGAAAATTGAAGAATGCACCGATGTTCAATCGGTGATCAGAACTACTAAAGATGGAGTCACGACGGACAAAAACCTCAATCCTTCATTGTTCTCAGGGGTTGCAGACTTCAAACCGGGGTTGCATCACGAAGTAAAACAAAATCCAAAACAGACACAATACCTAGAAAGAAGCAAAACAACTCGACAGGATCATGGCAGTCAAGTCTGCTACCGCATCGACGAAAAACAGTAGTCGCACAAGACAACAAAAATACTCGCAATCTCAATGACAATCAAGTACGCAATCTAATGAGCAAGTCCATCACCAAGATTCTAACCCAATATTCATAGCATGAACGATCCAAATCCGAGAACCACGAGCTAATAGGTGAACGACATGAAATCCAAACATCCAGAGCAAAAGACCAAGAGAGCGACACCGAGAGACACAGTACCTCAACATGGGCCAATATCATTGCACAATACACAAAAACGAACGAAATAAAAGCCGGATCGAAGTCGCCACGGGAACATCACACTACCGTCGGGTGATAAGCGACGCCAGAGGCGGAAAGACATTCGATATCGCAGTACAAAGTCGTGCGAGCAAAACAGGAACAACGTAAACCGAGGAGCTAGAGATGGGGAGAGAGAGACGAGACAGGCCAAGAGAGGAACTCCACGACGGCGGCGCCCGTCGAATCCAGCCGCGGCCTAGCAGCCTTTGGGCTACGTTGCAGAGCTGCATCAGGGCAGCAAGAAACGGGCAACTGCCCGAAAGTGATTCATGATTGGGCTTTTCTCCAAAAAAATAAATTTAGGAAATTGAGTGATGGAAAACAAGTTTTCACCTTACAAGTGATAGGAGATGCTATTTATATTATGCACCATGGTTCTACTCTCCATTCAAAGGTGAGAAAGATGGGGTGCCAAGATACAAGGCACATTGAAATTTTATCCAATCAAGTACAAGTATGTTAGTTGACAAAACTTTTGGAATGTTCAAAGGAAGTTTTTAAATTTTACTCAAGAAAGTAGACATTCCATTGCATCACATGGTGGACTTGGTGACAATTTGCAAATGTTTACATAACATGTGCACTACCAATTTGGATGGCTTTGATATGGACTAGGCTTTGGAGGCTTAAAAATAAGCACAAAGAAAAGCAAATTCAACATTTGACAACATCAAAGGAGCTTATTAGTTCAAAGTGGCTAAAGAAGCAATCAAATACATAAAGAGGCTACAAAATCCAAAGATAATGGATGATGATAGAATTAACATGGAGGACATTGAACATCACGATGAAGATGGAAATGTGACAACCATTGAAAATAATCTTGATAAGCAAACAAAAGAAGAGTGGATCAAGAAAATGTTGACAAAGGCTATGGCAGTTCATGGACTTTTAGCAAACAACTTCTTTGAAGTTCATTTGGAAAAAAATTGGCAATCTTTCATTTTCAAATACATTAAATTCTAGGTCAAATTGTGGTGAATGACTCAAGGCTCATATACTATGTAACCTATAGCCTATCTATGAAATGTCCAATTTGGACATCCATATTTTTGAATAAAACATTGGTTTCTACAAATGTTATAACATTGTTATGTTAAAATATATTTGAAATTTTGGACTACCCATAATTTCATCAATTTCATTTGTGAAAACACTCACATGCTTATCAGATTTTCACTTCAATGCCACCAACTATCCAATGCATCATAGAAAGGACATTCATGACAATCATTAGCTAAAATTGCATTTGTAATTTTGTCATCTTTGTATTGCTTGTGAATTGCATTGAACTTCCACTTGCAAACAATTGGAGTCCTTGAAAAAAACTAGGGAGTGTAGTCAACATTCGGGTGTGCAATTTGACCCATGCATCCACCCCTGAAAAAGAAAAAAACTAAAGTCAAAAACCTTGATTTATGAGCTGAAAATAATCTTTAAAACAAAAAAATCAGAATTGATTAGATGATTAAAACAAATGCAAACCACATTGAATCACTTGAAATAAAGTTGGCTTTGTGATCAGCTCCTCTCTTTCACCCCAAGGCAAGGTAGGATCAAATGGGGAATTAAAAGGGGCAAGGGCAAGAGTTATAAAGGCCAAGGCCTTTAAAAGGCTCATTTTGAATTTGATTTTTTTCTTTTTTCTTTTTTTTTTTCCTACTTTGCTTTTCAAAAAAATTATCAATACAACCAATTTTCAATTATGAAAACAAAATAAAAATTAGATCTAAAAAAAATTCTTAAAATTTTCTAGGGCTTTAATAAGTTGGAATGTACCTTGTTTCTTCGCATTTTTGACAAATTCAAGCTTCATTTCTCCTTGTAATGCAATCAAATGTAAAACTTCACCATTTGCCCAATTTTTTCCAACGTTCTCACCTTCCTCATCTTCCTCTTTCATTGTAACTATAGCCACCTTCTTCTTTGTTGTTTTTTTTCTTGGGGAAGAAAAGTCGATTTAAGAATTTTTAGTAAATTCAAATCTCTTTCCACTAGTGAAAATGAGTGTTTCAATCCTCCATGACCCAAACTTTCTGTCCTCACTTCTAAAACACCTTCATTTTGAGCATTTCCAAAAACTGGAAATGCATTCTTTTGAGCAACAACCTTGTGTGCATCTACAAAACCAACCAGCCATGCCAACACTAAATGTGCTCAGAAATGGAACTATAGGTGGTTTGCTAGGACCAGAGTGAACCAGCACACAATGGACACCCTTTATGACTCAGTGATGGATGAACATCAGCTGAGTTAATATCTGGTTTCGCCTTTGTAACCCTTTCTGTAGGAAGAGGGAATTATCTATAGGTAGATAGGTAGGAAAATAGTTGAGCACTGGGTAAGTAAATAGTTTATAGTTTATATACAGGTGACTCAGGGCTATTTTCATTCTTGACCTACTAGGTAGCAGTGTTTTTTTTTCCTGACGAATTTTCGCAACCTGGCGACAAAAAAAAGGGCTGGCGAATCCAAGAAAGGGATTTTTGAGATTTAAAAAAAAATCGCCATATCTTGACCAAAAAAACTTAGAAGTCGCCAGATTTAGACAGTGTGTTCCTGTAGATCGCCAGAACTAGACAGGATTCCAAAAAAATCTAATAGTCCACCAGGACAGTCGCCCATTACTGCTAATTAATGCTGAGGATCCTAGCCAGTGCACCTACATGAGGAATTTGAAAAAAAAAAAACACTGCTAGGTAGGTAGGTAGCACAAAGGCAACAGAGCTAACCACCTTGGTTAGCTAGTGAACTGGAACCGAACAGAGAACTGTTTCCTGATCACTTTCCATCCATCCTTCACGGTGTGCTGGTGGGAGCTCTTTTGGGGGCATTGGGTAGGGACTGGGGAGTTCAAGTTAATAAAATCACTATTGATTCCTAAAGACCTGCTCTCCTTTTTCTAGTGTAATTGGAGGGCACCTTACCCAGCATAATTTTTCATCCATTGTCTGCGAGCCGTTTCAAAAAGGAATGCCCATTTGGCAAGCCCTTATTCCAATTAAGCCTGCAGCCTTGGGCTTTACCCTGGAGAAAATAAAAAACCCAACTAAAGAAGTTTGTGTTGCTTTTGAAATCAATACTGGTTATAGCTCCCAGTTTGCCAAAAAGCTTATCAAACCGGGATCACCTTATTGGTCATTAGGAGCCATAATGCCAGTTCTCTAGTACAAGAAAGGAGGCAATTCACAAGGGTGGGGTAAGGTTCCCCATATGGGGTTCTGAAGCCCATTAGGTTGGGAACAAGGTACCAGGCATATCACATAGATATGGGAACAAGTGCCCATATTGCTTGGAAAAGAAGCAATATCTTGAGTCAAAGATGATAAAGATTGTCTAATAAGGCCCCCCTCCTCAACTTGCACCAAACACAACCAAATCATCCAAATTTTCTTCTTTTCTTGTTGAATTCTTTGGGTAAACCCTAAGCCCTAAACCTATGCCACATTGTGGCAGTTTTGGGTGAAATGGTAAGAGCTAGTAGTATACATGTCTTCAGCATTATAGGTATAACCAAAATGGCAATTGAAAATCATGATTCATGACATGTCTTGAAAGGCTTTCATTCCATATGATCTTCCCAACACCCCAAGATGCAGGAGAATCCTCCTCCAACAAATTTACTATGTACCAGACTACAAAGACGGGTAGAAATTTTCCAGTGTATCTGGAGGGCGACTTACCCTCTCCATTGAGAGAGGATGGTAGTACCTGTGAAAGGGGGTTCTCACAGACTTCATTGCCAAGAGAGCATTGTTTTTCTTTCCAACAAATTTTGTTCTTTTCTTTTACAGAAAAAAATTGATTTTTATAAAATTTTGTTTTCCAAGTGTAAATCTGACTTTTATTTGGGAAAACATCGCCAAGTTTTGGATGTCACCAAATTTGAATTTTTAAAAAAAACCCCTGCAAGAGAGTAGTAAAACTAGGACCCACAATTTGACGAAGGTGACTCTCATGGGGGACCAGCTACAGTTTGCCAACTAGCTGGTCCTTGGACTACAATTGCTGTTCATGGTTGGTTTTTTGGAGGGCATTTTCTCCATGTGTGCTCGGAATGTGACCCTGCACAAATATTTCTCACATCTAAGTTTCAACTATTTACTTTTTTACCAAGCCCTTAAAATTAGAATTAGGACTGCAAATAGGCAGGAGATTACTAATAGCAACCCACATGGACCAATCAAACTATCTAGCCAATACCTAGTCTTGGACCCAACCAATTGCCAACAATTGAACAAAGCCCTAGACACATCCATTTGCCCATGGCCAATCAAAACCAAGTACCCATAATCCCCAAACACTAGATTCAATAAACAAAGTCGCTTGAAATTCAAAAAGGCGATTGGTAGAAGTACTAGAGTGAAACAAAACTATTCTTCAACTCACAAAAGCATGGTAAAAGCTACGGAGAAAGGGAACAAGATGTTAGTATAATTGATAAATTGTATAAATTCCACCAACTTGGAACTGATGGAGAAGCAATTTGAGTATTTCAAAACAAGAGATATAATCACCAATTCCACACAAAACAATATGGTGAATGTAATTGTTGGTTTAACCAATGTGTTGAGTTCAACATTTGCAAGAGATAGTGGCAAAATTGTTAACAAACCACAAATGCTTGCAAAAGAACATGTGCATGTAGCTACACTTGCAAAAGAGAAGGATGCAAACATTGGTGGTGGTTAAAGTTCAATACATAGGTACAAATTGTTTTTTACATTCAATTATTCGGACATCAACAATTTTTGCTTGACCTATGACTTTTGCATGCATGACATTGCTTTAGCATTTACCTTGAAGTTTATTTTCTATACAATCATGTTGAAGGCCAAGATAGTTGGTTAATTTTCTTTTTAAACCATCTTCAGACCTTTTTGGACCCTCAATATTATGAAGATGTACTTGATTATCAAATTGTCAATGTTGTGCTTGTCGGGTGTTGTCTCTTTCCCTTTCGCAAATGTGCATCAACCTTTCAACTTGGAGGTCCCTTTCATTACATAACAAGTTGTGCAATAGACAACAACATGTGAAAACATTTAATAGAAACATGATGTGTAGATCATATCTCGGAATCAACTTTCGAAATTTTTTTTCAATATGCCAAAAAAAATTTCAATACACACCTGCCACATTTGTGCTTTCTATTGTACAAAAACTCCAAGATGGTATGTTTCCCTTTCTTCCTTATAAGGTGTCATAATCCAAGATATTAGAAAGTACCCCTTGTCCCTGAGTAGATGGGGGGGGGAATTCACTTATGCTTTTATCACGATGAAATAGGCTTTGATACTGAACATGTTTGTATAATGCAGATTGCCTCAACACCTTCAAGTCATTCACACTACTAGGAAGCCCAACAAAGAAGTCAATAAAAAAAAAATTTTAAATCAACAACAGCTTGGGCAACAATGTTGTACCGACATCTTTTGTGGTAAAAATAATCCTTAGCAAAAGGTCCTAAAGGTTTGCTATGGAAACGTGTGTTCCATCAATGCCACCTTGCATAAAAGGTAAACCACACCAAGTCTTGAAATCTACCATGATAGTTTGCATGTCATCTTCTTTTGGCTATGAAATCAAATTCCTATAGGTCTTGTTAATGGCATAAACAACTTCATGAAGAACAAAATAAATTGTGGATTTGCCCATAGCAAATAATTCCAAACAAGTCAAAAAGCTAACACCATGTGGCAACTCATAAATTGCACATGCCACTCAGATTTCCATAAGAATTGAGCTTCAATATTTCGTGTTTTGCTTTACTACCATTGGTCTCACTTGTTTAATAATGTCGAACAAAGTCTTTTTGTCATTCTAAAATTTTGCACCCAATGATCATCGTCATACTTTGTTAATAAAAACGTTGAAAACCAAGCATTGGATCTTGGTTTCACCCAATGCCCCAAGTTAGGGGACAAACTACAAATATTTGTCATGTGATGTTGATGAAGAGTTACAAGAGCCAACACATAAGCTTTAGTGGAACTTTCTTGGAGAACCCTATTTGAACTTGAAAAAATATCCATGTTTTCTTTGGTGATCATTTGTTGTAGGAGCTTGATTATGAAATTTAAACAAGATACTACAATAACACTAATAAATTCTAAATTTTCCATCATAAGGGCATGCAAATGATCGTGCAATAGCAACAAAAGCATAACAATGACTTAGGTTTCCCAACAGAAACACAATGAATATCTCAATAATTAAAAATACAAGTAAGAAAGCTCAAATTGAAAAAGACAAAAAAAAAAGTTTAGTTGCCAAGCTATAATAGCTAGCTACAAATGCATTTGAAGTTGAAGAAATGTGATGGTTCAATAGCAATGAAGGCACAATAAGTGATGGTGCAACAACAATGAAAGCACAACAACAACAATTTAGATTGTCCAACATAATCACAATGAAGATCTTAGTAACTAAAAAACCAAGAAAAAAACTCAAATTGAAAAAAACAAAAAATAAACAATTTAGCTACCAAGTTATAGTAGTTCATTGCAAATACATTGGAAGTTGAAGAAATATTATGGTGTAACTCCTCCAACAACAAAATAGTAGTGGATGAAGCCACAATAACACAAAAACACAACGGCAATGGTGTGTTGGAAGTTTAAAAAAACATGATGGTGTAGCTCCTCCAATAGCAAAATAGTAGCAATGAAGCCATAACAACACAAAAACACAACAATGATGGCACAATAGTGATGAAGAAACAATAACACAATAACATAACAAAGGGCGATGGAGATGGAGAGGCGTGAATTAGAAGTTGTAGTGAAAAGAAGACGTGCAATCTTAGACATAATTACACTTTTGGAGAAAGGTATTAAAATTCCAAATCCTGATCGATTCTTGTGGATACAAACAAAACATAATTATGATAAACATGTTGAGCGGATAGAGAACTAGAAGGATATTGCTAAAGAAAAAGACTGGGCTTCTAAAACAAAGCTTGTTCCTTTTTTTTTGATGGATTCACAAGCACCGATGCCTGATGTAATGTTAAAATTTTTGAACACATTCTTGATCAAAGGCACATATATTTATTTTGGGCATAAGGATAAGGAGTATATAATTAGCAAACAACTAATTATAGATGTCTTTGGAGTGTGTGTAGAAGGGTATGTTGAAAAACCAAAAGGGCAAGTTAGTAAATCACTAATAGTTCAAGCATTACATAGTTGTAGACTTGCACCTGCAAATTCTCCTACAAATCAATGGAATGTAAAGAGTATGGGTCTGCCATACTTTGTAAGATATCTTGCGATTATATCTATCATTTATCAAAGGGAGAAGGTCCATTGTTTTAACAACAAGGATGCTATTACATTGGTGAAAACAAAAAAAGGCCAAAAGGTAAATTGGGCACATATTATATTCAATAGTTTGAGTAATGAACTGGATCAGTGGTATATGTATGTTAAGGGGAATAAGGGGGATGAGAAAGATACTTGTCAATCTACCTTGGTATTGGCAAAAATCTTTCAATATCTATTTGTGCATCAAAAGGAAAATCCATAGAAACCACCGGCCAAGGTTAAAAGAACTAGGGAGGAAATGCAGCCAACACTGGAAAATAGAAAGAAGGTTATAGTAGACTCTTCAATAAGTGTTCTTAAGAAGAAGAACAAAGTTAAGGAAGGAGGAACCTCAGGCTCAAGAGTGAAAAGGAAACAAGAAAACACTGATGTAAAGGCATAATTTATGATGAGGGGCAAAGTAAAACCATCTACAATGCCGATAGTTGTACAAGTAGCCAAATTGATTACATAAGTATCGTAGATGACAACTCCATAGGAGAAACAATTGAAACAACAAAGGTAAAAGGTACCACAAATGACACCTCCATAGGACAAATAGTTAAGGGAGCAAAGCCAAGAAGTTAAGAAGGAACATGACACAAGGTTTCCAGAAGGTGAGGAACATTAACACTTTGATGGGGATGTATATGAAGATTGGATGGAGACCATTCCAAGTCCACAACATTTTCAGCATTTACAACAGTAATTGCAACAACAACAACAACAATATACACAAGAAGGTCTATAGGTTGTTGGACTATAGATGAAAAGAGTGGAACCATAGCCTTCTTTTGAAATGTTTAGACCATCAAAACTATAGGTACTAGTTAGTAGATTAAAATATGCAGAGGGATTTCCATTTGAATTTGAATTAAGGAGCATAATGGTGTAGGAGATGGGATCATCTGCAAAAGGATCCAAAAATCCTACAATACAAAGAAGTACACCAAAGTTTGTGGAGGAGGTAGTTGTAAAAGTAATGCAAGTAAATTAGGCAAAATGAATTATTTTAGACTATGGCAATTGTGAGTTTGAATATGGGGAATTTGATTATAGAGGTGAACAACCTGAAGAACATATTGGCTATAGGGGAGAAGGAGAAGGCAGTATTACAAGAGGAATTGGACACGGAGACAAATTTCCATAAGGGGTATCAGCATAATGTGGAAATCTGGAGGAAGAACAGGGCAAAGACTAAGCAAAAGATTAAAATGTTCATAAAGAAACTATGAGACGAGAATGAAGAGCTCAAGGGTAGCACAACATGGTTGAAGTCACAAGATGAAGAATCGCATGATTTAAAGTAAAAGTCTAAAATCTAGAAAACCATAAAGAGGAAGTGGATAGAGGCATTGTTTTTTCAAAAGCAACAATAGGAAGCTTTGGGTAGTCAAGTGAAAGCATTGACTAAGGGAAAGAAGGAGAAGGAAATTTTTTTAATAGATTTGGAATTGGTGAATCTAAAGAATGTATCTTTGCTACAATCTGAAAAGCTTAGAAGAAAGATAGCAAAGGAAAATTAAAAAAAATTACTAGAGGAAAAAAAGGAGTATTAGAAGAATCTATAGCACATGCAAGCATAGTTGGAGATGGCATAAGAATAGAAGAAAAATTTGAATTTAGTTGGTGTCAAGAAAAAACTAAAGGATTATGAATAGATGTTGTAATACTATACCTTGATGAAGACAAAGAATAAGATGAAAGATTCTAAGGCAAATTTTGAAGAATGATGGGAGGTTACAGAGGAATATTTTACAAATAAGTTTTAGAAGAATCTAGCTCAACATAGAGTTGATGAATTTTTTTTGAAATACAAGTTGAATTTTCTAAATTTTATCTATGGCAATCCAATAAGTATTAAGGTATTGGGCTAGGATGAGGAGATTGAAGTAGAGCCCAATGGAACAACTCAAGAGAAGGAAGTGTAGATTGAGGAATCACAAGACCTCATAAGTGGAACGGCTTAAGAGGTAGAGGTACAAACAGAGAAACCATATGACCTTAGAAGAAGGGGTTAGGAAGTGAAAAAACCACAAAGAACTCAGGAACAAGGACATATGGAGATTATTCCAACAATAGAAAAAGAGGTATCTAATATACAACACCTAGAAATAAAATCACATACTAAGTTGGTGAAGGAAGAGGTTAGAATTGCAAAGCCAAAAATGGGTACAAAACCACTTATTGTATAGGTTGAAATTATGGAGATTATCGTAGAAGAAATAGATGTTTAGAAGGTTGTAGAATACATTCATTTCATTTTTTGTCATTTTCCAAGGATTTCAAGGATGGAATCCAAAGTACAAAAGGGGTGATGTTAAGGGGGTTGGATGATTACATGATTTGGATGAACATGGTATTTAAGATAGGGATTGCTCATGGAACATTATAGTTTTGAATTTTGAATTCTTGTTGGTTTTAAATCATGATAATGTGACTTGGGATTGCCCAAAAGGGGGAAAATTTGGGGAAGAGGAAAACTATTAAACACACAATTTTGGGAAGAATAAGGGAAGTTATAGGGACTTTCTAGTAGAAAACCACTGATTTTATTTGTTGCATTGATTTTCATTTCAACAAAACATGGGATTGTTTTATTTTTATTTTTAGTAATACAAAGAAGCACAGACTTCTATAATGAATTCTATGTTCATATCATTTTGTGAATTTTTTGTAGTATTAGAAAATGATGAAATGAATTGTAATCTTGTTTCTGGATTTTTTTTTACAATGTATTTTGAAGTGCAAATTCTGGTTATATGAAATAACCATGAATTTGATGTTTTAATTAATGACAATGTTAAATGTGTTGAGAATCAAAGCAAAAAATAGTGAACGTATGCATGTGAAGTGCAAATATATTGTTACAGTAGTGTGGAATAATTCTGCAAGAATTAAATTTCACTTCTACCAACCATTCTACCCTAGTTATGAAGCATCGTTACTATAGTGTTTTCTTTTCAATTTTTTTATGTTGTATCGATTGTGAACATCCCAAAAAAGATTTAATATTAAATGAAAATAAAATTTTGGAACCTATCCCAAAATGAAATTTTTTCAAATAATTCCCTTGCATTAAAATCCAAGTCCAAATGTGACAGTTTTGTTTATAAATATTTTATTTTATTTTTGCAAAATTTGTCCAAAAATTCCCCCCAAAAAGCATAACATGCCACCAAATTTTTTATAAAAAATGACCATTTTTTCTTTGTTTCGCACTACAAAAAAAAGAAAAGAAAAAAAGGCTGATCTGCCAGCGTCTGCTTAGCTACTTACCATATTTCAAAATATTAATTCCTTAACCGCTTTGGATAAAATGGTGGAAGATTGGTATAGCTAAATCTAGACCAATATAAGAAGGGGAGCACCTTGAATTGTCATCTGCCAGCCAGGAGGATTTTTGAAAGATTTGGCCAGCGTCTGGGTTTTAGGGGTCCCCCACACCCCCTGGGCCCTCTTCTCATGGGATCACATCCCCAAAAATACGTGTCGGACAGAGGGACTGACATGAATCATTTCGCCGGAGCTTACTTTAGTTTATGTGAACTAAAGCCCCTGGGTGGGCCGGGCATTCCCAAACTTAATGGCCCTAGGATGAGTCCCACATTCAGAGAATATTCCCCCCAATGGCTCTTATCCCACCATAAAGCATGAGGCAAACCTTATCATAAGCCTAAACATATGTAGATCACGAGGCAGTAAGAGTAAGGAGGGATGGATCTTATGCCTTCTATCCAGAGTGGAAGGGACCACATGCTATTTATTTTATGCCTACTATCTAGGTGTGAGAGGGGCCTTATGCCTACAAACAGGATAGGCATAAGATTCCTCCGACTCCTAAATTATAATGGGCAGAACATCCCTTCTCTTTCATAAGAGGGAAATTCACGCAACTAAGGTGCCCTCCAAAACTGGTCCTATGGTAAAAAGACCCCAAACTATAAATATTACAGTAGTACCTCAGCCAGCTTCCACATTACTTACATTACATTATTTTGTAGAAGTGTTGAAATTTTAAAAATTACATTGTTGTCAAAGAACAAAATTTTGTGAAGGAAAATAAAAGAATCTTTTTTGAAATGTATAGGAATATTCTTTTTAAAGACAGGGGATCTTCAAATTTAATTCATTAATTATTCATTCAACAGACATTCGTTGAAGCTGCCCCTGTACTGCATACAAATATCTCATCCAAAGACAAAATCAGGGTCTTTAAGTTCAATTTTACATTTCCTAGGTTAAATTGAACCACTAATGGTGGATTCACACTTGCTGTTAAGTCAGTGTTATATGAATATCTAGGTGGCACACAATGTTAAATAGGTGATAGCTCAATGTTAAGTGAATATTAGCTTAACATAAAATTTTCATGGTCAGTAGGATTAAGTCCTAAATGACTAGCATGATGTTAAGGGACTTAACACTAGAGTCCCCAACACCAAGTGTGAACTCACCTTTATAGGCCCCGCTCAAGAAGGTGAAGGTACAAGTGCAGGTGCTAGTTCATCCTGGCCATAAACTCTGGCTGCTGGCATTGCAAACTCAGGTACAATGATGAAGTTACAAAATCAAATTTGAGCAAGAGATGAGTAGGACCTAATATAGGAGAGATTTTGATCAAAGTGGGGTCCAGATACCCAACCCCCCATTTTTTTGGGGCCTCATGACTACTTTGCTGGCATCCTAAAGATCCTCAGGTTGGAAGTGAAACGAGAGATGAACCCCAAAAAAATTCATGGCCCTAACCCAAGGTGGAGTCTCCTTCTCTATCACTCATGAAGAAATAAAATCCAATCGTCATCACTCTCTTGTTCTTGCTTTTCATCATTGCATGATTTTTTTTAAAAATCAAGACTTCTCCCCCATCTCTCTTGTACCCTTGCTTCTTCTCTACATAGCAATAAACCAAGAAAAACATACTTTTAAGAAACAACAGATGAAAACCAAAAGAAACATAGATTTGGCTCATCACTTTCCTAATCCTACTTTTCTCTACCACAGTTGCCAAGAAATAAAACAACAAACAAATTGCAAATTATTTCCACCGCTCTCCTATTCTTGATTTTTCCATCACAATTTTTAAGAAAAAAAAGCAAAAGAAAACACATGCACATACACTTTTGACAAAATGTTCAATCTTTTTTGGAAGCTTCTTCATATTCATCATGTTTCAAGATCTTTCATGTTCATCCTTGACAAAATGAGTAAGTTCTTTTCAAAACCTTTCTCAATCATTCAAAAGTATGTTTCTAACAAAAACATTCCCACAAAATTTCACTTTCCATCGCTCTTTTCCTAAAATGTTCCCACACAAAAATGTTATACCCTACAAAATCAAAGTTGCTCCCTTTCACCCATTTTTCCAATTCTTAAGGTATTGTTTTAATATTTCTTCAAAAAAGACAACACAAAAAAATGTTAATTCCAATCCATAACCATGTTTTGCAAGATACTCAGTGAAACTAGTTTCACCCCTTGCTTTTTTTCCTCTATAAAACCCCACTTGTGCAATTTGGCTCTTGTGCTTTCTTTCAATTCAATTGACATGTTTTGCATTGGGTTTTGACCCTCTTATGAAAAAATTTAATATATACAAACATTGCATGTGGAAATTGACCATTTGAAGTTGGAAGATAAAATAAATCTACCAATAATGTCATAAAGTAAAGGTGAAATTTACCATTTTTCTTATATTTATGTTAATATTACTTTCTAAGGCTTAGCAAATATCTACATGTAGAAGAACTTGATGTGTCAACCTTACAAAACTTTATTAAAAAACACACCACAAATCTAGAAAAATGTATAAGGGAAAAAGAAAAATGAAAAGGATTAATTTATAGGATGTGAAACTAACACAAACAAGATGTCAAAATCTTTTTGTTTCAACAACCAACCATGTGTAAGAGGTCAGTTGTGGTGATGGGGGGTGTGTCTTGAACGGGTGGAAGTTATGAAATAACTAAACCTACTGTTATTGCCCAATTTAAAATGGAGGATGTTTGCATCCTTTATAATGTAATTGAGATTTTTTGACTGAAAAAATAACAAAAATATAAAAAGGAGGGCCTTATGACCTTTTAAAGTTCCACATAACATTGGCACAATTGTGTAAAAACACATTAACTTGTTTGTCTAAACATCCAAACACTTTAAACGCGAAAGGGAGGAAATGATCAATGGGGTGTTGGTCGCAATAACTTTTTTTTTTGGCTTGAGTTGTTTTGGAGGCAGCAAATACTTGGGTTGTGCAAACATAAACGAAGTAAATCCACTTGTGTTGGATTGGCAATAACAACATTGGCTAGGGAACAAATTCCATCTTTGGTGAGCACAATGTCAATTTGTCAATGAGAACAATGGAACATGGTTGAAGGACTTGTGTGTGTAGTTGTTATTGTCCCACATGGAATTAGACATCTCATGCAATGGCAACAAAAGTGTCACAATTGCATCATGGATGCCCATGTGTTTATTGCCATGGGTGCAATGTAAAAGGTGAACACTTGTAGCATCGATGGGATGCGTGCACACACATCAATGGATATTTACTTGTTCGGAAAGGTAGCTGACAAATGAAATATAAAGGAACTAGAAGTCTTGACAGAATAAACATACAAGTCAAAGTGTTAATTACTTATTTGTTGTAAATTCCAAAAAAAAAACCACTTGAAGAAACCTCAAAGATCCATTAAAAGAAAAGAAAATTAGTGGTGTAAGATTTGCCACCACTATTACAACCTTATGGAATACTTGCAAATTAAAGCCAAACAATGTAGATCTTTAGAACTTTGTGTCCAACTTGCCAAGGTAGTCAATTATCTTCTTGTAATAAATTTCTAAAAGCTAGACCTAGTTGCACAACTTTCTAAGTCCAAAAAAAGTTTTAAAACTAACTAAAAAAATATAGGTAATAATTTTCACAAATTTCCACATCATTTTTACTCACGAACTTTGAATACAAAAGAAGTTCTCTTTTTCTCCATGCTCCAAGTATGGTGAGTGAAATTTGTATAATATGTTTACAAACATTACTATATAATAATAAATGTGAAAATACAAATGGTTAAGGTCTTTTTCCATTAGTCTATTGTGATCACAACTACTTTATTGGCCTTGTTTTATAAGGTAGGGATATTGTGTTGAGAATCATTATAGAGTATAGTAGCTTCAAGGGATTTTGCCCCCTAAAAACTAGGTCAAATGATTCATCCAAATTTGGTTGTAAAAGGATTCACATTCATCTTTTGACATTTTTCATTTTCCCTTCATCTCTTCAAATGTGCACCTAGCCCCAAATGATTTTATCACCAATCCATAACCCACAAAATTAAATATGAAATTATCTCCACCAAAAAATGGTCAAAGGCACTATCATACACAAAAATTCATGTAATTATTTCAAAATGTGACAACATAATTGAAAATATTCAAATACACATGTCGCAATAAGTCCTTTTTTGGTTTGAAATTTCACACGAATATGAAAAGACAATAGTTGATCATTTTTTAAATTAAAAAAATTACATTTTCAAAAAATTGAAAATCATGTTGCAACATTTCCTTATTAGTTTTGGTTTGGTAACAAATTTTTAATTTTTTAGATAAATTTTTACAATTTTTCATCATTTAATGTGAGATCCTTTTTGGGTTCCTTGTGATTAATGTGATGTTAAAAATGGAAAAAATTAATCATGACAAAATTTCCTTTACAACAACATGATCAATTTTTTTTTTAAATTGTTTTCCCCTAGCTATGACCAATTTATCATACAATATCCATTTTTTATATTAAATGAATGGTAGGGCCATTATGTAATAACACACTTCTTTTTGTAACATGGAAAATGATTTTCCATTGGAGAGTGCAAGCGGGTTGAAAATATGTAATTTAATCATGTTAGGAACTCTTGGAACATCTGATTTCATAAAAATAGATAGATGACACTTCATGGTGCATCACAATTTGATTCATAGCTCTCATAATTCTTACAATTGGTCAATGCTTGACCAATAAAGACATGAGATGACTTTGAATGCATTTAGTTGAAATAACTTAATGGAAAGTTATTGTGATAGCCTAAATGGAAAGATGTCTTTACACCCCCATAACAACCAACATAGTTTTGGGAATCACTTATTAATGCATAGGCCATAATGCAATTGTTGTCATGCACCCTTCCACAACACCCATGGATTTGTTTAAAAAACATTTCTTAGAAAAGCACTTAGGAGGTCAAATGAAGGGTAGTGAAATGAGGGTCATTTTCACCACCATGAAATGCATCTTGGAAGGATGAATTTAAAATTAAAAAAAACAAATAAAGTTCATATGGGTGTTGCGGAAGGGTGCCATGGCTATTGGGGGAGGGATAACGACTACCATGACTATTGTGGCCAATGCATTGATGAATGATTGCCATAACTATGTTTGCTACTTATAACTTCTTGCAAAAACAAATTCATGACATTAAAAACATCCTAAAAGGAAAATTATGAAAGACCATTAAAATGCATTCACATTTTAATTATACATTCAAAACATTCTTATAAATGTAATTAGGGGAGCAACTTTAGGTTCCATAAATAGCCCTTTTTGGGTAATAATTTCACATCAAAACCTTTTCACATTTGGGTGAAGGCATGATAAAATGTAATTATTTTGGTTATATTTGCAAGACTAAATTTGACTTGGTATTAATGTGATTTTGTTTTCAATTTGAATGACTAGGATGTTAAAAGTGTGTGGTAGATTTAAGCTCATTATTACCATATTCACATGGTTTCACAATCACATTTGCATAAATGAAGGTTTTGGAGCTTTCAAACAAGAATATTATGAAGTTTTCAAATTGCTAAATTGTCCATTGTACTTATGAATATTTTTCCAATGTATCTTAAACTAATTTTTTTGTGCATGAATTTTTAAGATTATAATTTAATGCATGCCAAAATTTGAGTCAATTTGGTGTACGTGTCAAGACACACCAATTTTTTGACAAAATTATCCATTACAATTTTGAATTGACATTGTTCCCACAATTATCCTTGAGTGAACCATCTTGTTGAAATGGAAAAAAATTCATCTTTAATCATCTAATTCAAAATTTTGATTTTTGATATACTCCTTTCAATGGACACTTTTTAAGTACTTAAATGCATATGGACTTCTTAGAAGGCAAAATCTTTTCATTTTTTCAAAGCATCAAAGTTTGATAGTACTAAACATGTGATGTGTTAAACTATTCCTTGGGACATTTACACTACATTTAGAATATAATCAAAACATAATGCAATCATACCCAAATTTTTAAAATAATAATAATTAGAAGGTTATTTTCATGTAGATTGTGATTTTAGGCTTCAAAATCCATTAGGTCTTTTTATCATCTTGCCATTGAGTACTTCATTAAGGATAGTTGCAAAATTGCCATTTGGGATAGTATTTTGATGCATTCAATGATGCTTTCAATCATTTTCATTTTCATATCATCACCTGAATGTTTTTTCTTCCCAAAAATTATTTTAACATAATTTAGGCCACATCACATTGAATACAATACAAAATTATCTTACAAGACAAATATTATGCAAACATAAAAACACAAATTATCATTTGTAAGATTATTAAGATAATGTAAAACTCAAATTGGTCCACCCCTAAGTTTGTCAAGTTATACAAGGGGTAAAAGAACTTTGTGGGCTTATAACTCAAACATAAGAGCTTTCAAAGGGAAAGTTTTAGCCTTTGAAAAACCCTTTCCAATGCCATATCACATGTTTAGTTTGGAAGTTATTTGACCCTTATTTTCAAAATTTGTGTCACAAAAAATCAAGCAGCAATTTGACTTCTGACCTTTCTTTTGACCATTTAACTCTTAAATTCACAACTCCAAATGAAAAATGCAAGCCCACATTTGACATTTAACTTTCAAACCCTTTTCAATGGTATATTGGGGCCCAATTTGAACCACATTTATTACTTATATTTTTGTCCCAAAGATTTGGGATTCTATGGGACTCTAAGCTTCAATGAGGGAATACATTTGGGAATGTTGGGATTTATTCTTTCACAATTGTAAGAATGTGTTTGATTCATGGGAAACTCATTTAACTCACATTTACTTTCATGCCTTAGGTTTTGTTGTAAGCCCAAAGTTAACGTTACAACACAAATTGTGTTACAAAATGATCAAATAATACAAAAATAAAAATTGTTGAATGCAACATGAATATCAAAAGACATAAAATTTGCACCAAAAAATCAGGAATTTTTTTATTGTACAATATCATAAGTTGTCAAAAATATGATGAGTATACATAGACACAAAAATGACATGACATGATTTCTAACATCACAAATTATTACATGTTATTTGAGGGTATTTTGATAGAATTATAGATTGGACACCCACATTACAAATACCCAGTACCTTAAGTAAATTGGTAAATTGAATTTTGAACTCTAATTTAATGGGAGTGGAAACGATTTCATGGAAAATGTATGTGAACATTGATCTTTTTTATATTGTAGAATTCAAAGAAATTTATCAAAACATATCATTATTTCAACCTTATGTGATTGCCATTTGTAAGGCAGAATAATGTGAAACCCTTGAATTACATGCAAAATATTTTTATAAAAACACACAATAAGAAATTTACAAAGTTTTCAATTATTTAAAATGATCATGTTGTTGAAGGTAATGTTGCAAATAATGAGACTTGTCAATTGAAAATTAAAATATTATGTATCAAAAATCCATAATTCAAACAAATCCATCATAAATATTGAATGCATCGCAAATGTAAATAAGTAATACATTTATTTTTTCATTTGGTTTGCTTCAAAACAACCATCTACCCTTGGGTAAAGCTGAATTTCAAGGGTGGATAATCAATTTGAACCAAGTCAAAAGGTAATATTGTGGCAAAGAAAAAGTTGGGCAAATCTCAAATATATTTTATGAGTTAAACATTAAAGTTACTAGGATTACACCAAATAAACCAACCACATAGAGAACTATTTAGTTTTATTAATATTCATCCATGGAAATAAATGACTTATCTACTTAACATTATAAACAACCAGCATATAAGGCATTCAATATTTTCAACTACAAATATAAAATACCTTTTTAAGCTTCTCATTCTACTTGCCCATTGAATAGTAAGAAGTCATAAGGAAGTACAATACATTATTTTTTGCAACCCTTAGTTCTCCATAGCTAGTGTCTAACACAATTGATGACACAAAATGATATTGTTTTCAACTTGTATATTCAAAAGTTTTGTACTAAACACATTGGCTATCGACATGAGCATCATTGGACTACCTTATAGGATGGTGTCATAGGAATATTACAACAAGGTTATATCATTTTCATCAATTCTTAATACCATTATAAATTTACATACCAAGGTTTTACTTATATACCCATTTAACATTAGTTGACACAATCATTTTATCTTTAGAATATTAATCAAAGGAAAATTGTGAAATTTTGCCACCTTGATGTCATCTACGGTTTTTTGACATTTGAACAATTCATTAATAAATAATTGAATATATTATAAAAATTTAGTTTAAAATATTTGGAACATCACACCATTTTTATTGTGTGGAATATTGTTTTATGTTCAAACAAATTTATATCCTTCCATGTCCAAGTCCATGCACAAGTGTAATAACTTACAATTTGATTTATTTTTCTCATTTTCTATTTACATTCCACAATTATTTTCATTGCACTTTGAATTAGGCTAAGATTCATGTTTTTATTGCAATAGTTAGTTTTTTTCATTGTTTATATAGTCAACCCATCCATGCAATGGGTACCCCTTCAAAAATGCACCAACAATAATGACCGTGCATTAGGATGGATAGTGTATTGCATGATGCAGGCCTTTGCATTCATTGTTTAGGAAATCAATTTCCATGTGGTATGTGAGCACATTTTTTTCATATGCACTAGTGTGCCCTTGTTGCTATTGACCCAATGTGATAATTTGTAAGGCCCTAAGGGCTACAACTTTCCAAAAAACTGTCTCCAAGTTTCTAAGAAACACATCACCCAATTGTGAAAAGTCCATTTTTATAACTTTTATGTGAAAAAGTAAATAGAATGGCCCATGGGAAATTCCCCATGCATTTTCCCAGGCAATGTGAAAGGGGAAATTGAAAGTCCAATATGGTGAAAATGCATAAATTGGTTAAAATGGTTCAATTGTTATTGGCCAATATGTGGTAAATGTGAACAAGACCTTTTATTGGCACAAGTGTATACTCAAGTGTTGTTAGCCTAGGTGTTAAGGTTTAAGATGTGAAAAGGAAATTATAAGAGCCACTACGATGAAGATGCATTGATTGGTTGAAAAAACCAAATTTGTAGATTTTGATGAATTTTCAATGACAAATATCATTATAAATCTAATAACTTTTTATCCTTTGGTTTGAAAATTGTGAAATAATGATTCTGCACATTACCTCATTGAGATCTTTCCAACAAGACCAAAAATGCAATGAGGAGCCCCTTGGTTTGGGAGGGTCAAGGTGTGATCACAAAACAAAACAAACACTTATCTTAATATATCTAACATTTTTTTGTTTTCTTGGTGATGCAGTAACATTTTCCTTTCCAAAGATGGGGTTCACATTCTGGCAAAAGATATCATTATTTTGTCACAAAAACTTTTTTTTTGGGAATCAATATTATCATTTCACAAGTGTATACTTTTCATTGCAAACAATATTTACTTAAATGAAACTTTGTCACCTTGAAAATAATGTGTATGAAAAAAAGGAGATATTGGTCAAGACCCAAGATATCAATGATAAAGATATGGCACCCTTGGGAGTTACTGTGTCGGAAGTTATAGCCCATCCATGGTGGATGAAGATCTCATCCAATCTGGTCTTCCAAGAACGTTTTTGGTTCATTGCATTCCTAATGGCTGTTCCTTGTCAATCCAATCCCTCAAGAGCCTTTTTGGTTCATTGTGTTCCCAATGGTCATTCCCCCTCACAAGGAACAATCATTGGGAACACAATGAACAAAAAAGGTTTGACTTAAGAATATATATCTTCATTTTTTGTCAATTGAAGACTATTGGGTTAGTAGGCCAAGATAAGAATGTATAGTCAAGAGGTCTTAGTATCAATTGCAGGTGCTTGCTTGCTACAATTATGTAATATTGATGGCCATGGGGTGAGACCTTGGAAGTGAGTATTGTGACATCACCATAGGTATTGCAAAATTCTTCACCAAAAAAAATTCAAGGCATGGGAACAAAGTAATAAATCTCACTCCAACTCTTTTAGAACCTTTGTGTGGCATCATTAAGGTAAGATATGAATAGAAAGTGTTCCTGATGTGAACATTTGACCTTCATTGACCAATTTGCAAAACTCTGAGGGAAGGGATTAATGTCTTATCAACTCATACATAATGTTTGGTTACCTTGCAGCCATCCTGTATTCTTAGTAGTGTACTTCCTTATTAGTATGCCCTTCAACACATATAGGGATCATGATGGCTTACCTATACCTGGTCAGATCCATTTGTTTTGGTTGGTAGCACATGTATCCACAAATCTATCACCAAAAAGCCCTTCTCTCAATCCAATATCTCCCTTTTACACAACCACCAGATCAGAGTATCTCCATCTGTCTCAACTCTTGATTATATCTCTGCTATTCCTCTCAGATTTGCCAGATTTCTTGGTTACAACAACCGGATATAATCTTATGTTTGGTTTCAGGACTTTTATGGTTAATACAAAGCAACCTGAAAAATATGGTAAACTGAAGACATGTCATAACTAGTTGGACAATAGCAAGAACTTACTATAAGTTTTGTGTTATAATGCTAGAATATGACACATAGAAAGTTACAATCAGCGTTGGTCTGGTATGTAAGCCTGCACCTGGTATCAACACGGTGTCAGAGCACCTCCAGCAATGCTCAGTATGTATGTGAGCCTGCAAAATTTATTTCTTGCGTCCAAGTTTTAGTTACAACTTTTTTCCAACCCTACCCATAAAAGCGAAACTGGGTCTGCAAGTAGGTGGGAGACTAGTAGTGGCAACACACTTGGAGCATTCAAATTATCTACCCAATCAGGAACAGGGAGGAGTCAATCAATAGGAATGGACATTGTCTTCCAGGGCTCCACCAGGGCTCTAGAAAGGTGTGCATTTTTTCAGGGTCCCAAGAGTCTTCTGGTGGATTCACTAGATTCGATTGATGAACCTCATCCAAGATGTCCAGTGCAGGGTTACATACTGAACGTTGGTGGAGATGCTCTCAAGGACCCTACTACACGGGTATGACAGACATGAAGCAATACCAGCCAGTACCAGCCTAGTACGGATTGGGGTAATATTAGACATGTAAGGACGGGGTAATACCAGCCCTTGTACCCATTTACATTAAGTATATACGAGTACATACCCGGCTCATGCTTGCCCAAAATCAATCTTGTACCCAATACCAGGACCAGGCTGGTATGTTCAAGGGTTGATACCACACCAACACTTACTACAAGCCACCTTGCAACGTGTAGAGAAAAGGTCCAAAGCAATAAGAGGTCAAAATTTGCAATCCATATTTCCAACATATAAACAACTAATGCAAAGCTCCTACTGTAACTGCTTTCAGTTGAGGTTTTTTTGGAGGGGGGACCTACTGGCATCTTTGTGTTGACTTGCCAAATCAGTTGAGGAGGTGGGGCCAGAGGTGTGGCATGGATCCATTGTTAGAGGTGGATCCATTGTTGTTTTGTTGTCAGCAAGCAAACAGAACCTTCAATCACCTGAAGCTCGTGGTTCCTTTCCATGGTCAAAGCAATATGCAAAGCATGTAACTATCTGAATGTGAGATTTTGTCATCATAGATTTTCTTGGTGATTGTATCTCCCTTTCAACTGCATCAGATTTCAGCTCTTGGGCACTCGATTCTACCTCAACTGCATCGAGAAATGTCGGTGGGCCAACTAAATTTTTGTTGACCCCTTACGAGAAGATCAGTAACAGAAACAGCATTCATCATAACTAGTGTGACCTGTACCGTTGGCCCAAGTGTTACTGCGTCCTCAACTGATTTTTCCTTCCAAAACCTGGTTTTATTTATTTATTTGAATTTTCAGCGTCTGAAATCACTTTAACACCAATATCTCCCACATTCTGAATCCAAGTCTTACCAAATAAATTCCATTAATCCTGCTCATCAAGGTCTTTCCAACAACACCAAAGGCACATTCCAATTCCTCCGAAATTTTCAGCTACGACTTAATTTAATTTTCAGTGAAAAATCATTCAATATTCAAGAACTTTTGCACTGCAAGTCCAAACGTCATGGAACCATGCCCATGCACCCCTCCTCCTGGAGAGCTTTCCAAAGACATCAAGAACATGATCTGAAGCATCCCAATTCAGTGGATCTCATAACTACAAAACAAACTACCTTCCTTTGTAGATAGATAGCTTGGATGGCCTTTTTTCCACTTCATGTTTTAATAAAATTTTGCTTCTTTATGAGATTCAAGTTTCAACCATAGGGTTAGGGTAACTACCCACCTCCTAAACATGGCAATGAACAGTTTTAGGAATAAAAATTCAAGCAACCAATAAGATGGCTCAACTTGCACCCATGAGGGCCCATTTTCTTCTTTTGGAGGTGGGGGATGCTTTTGGATTTCAGTGTTCCCACCAGTTTTTCAATAGTTCTGCCAATGTGTTCCTGAAGTTCCCATGTTTTCTCCAAGTTGTTCCCAATAGCACCACACCTTATCCCATATCCTTTTCCCAAAACTCTATCCTTGTAAACTATCTACCTAGACTGAAGGGAAAGGGTACATAATTTTTTATTTTGGGAGTTTCCATAGTGTGAGTGACTTTTTTCATGATGGACCAATCAAAAAGGCCCATCACCAAAAGAGTAATCTACTTTGGACATACCCCCACAACTAATAATACATACCTACACTCTTTGGAATAATGAACACTAGAACTCTATAACTTGCAATTTGATAACAACTAGCTTATGAAAATATAGCATTGAAGAGTGATATGGGTTGGAGTGCACATGAGTGCTCATGCTCAACATTTGTGCATACATGATCAAGTGGATGGCATCATTCTTAAAGTTCTACATAAACAACACCTCGTACTACCTAGCAATCTAAAGGAAGATTTTGGTACACTTAAGAATTGAAAATTGGATTAGGAGGGCTATTATTTTGAAGATTGTGCATCCCAAGATCATTTTCAACCTAGGGTGATTAAGTCATATGGAATTTTGTGTGTCCAACCTAGTTAGGCCATATTCAATCACTTATCATCTTAAGTCCATCCATCATTCAATCAACCTTCCCTAGACGGGCCAAAACTTGAATTCTCAATATGTTCATAGCTTTCACGTTAGACAAATTTGAAAATTCCAAATGATTCATAAAACAAATTGATGGTATCGTACATTCAACAACTCTCAATAAATTACAACCATGCAATTATTCATAATATAAGAATGATTTTAATCAACTAATCATACAAAACAACAAATACTAATACAAAGGAATATTACAAAGGTGCAAGTACATTCAATAGAAATTAATTGCACCATAAGATTTGTTCAATTTCCTTGTTTCAAAAATGCCACTAAATCCAAATTTTCAAAAAGATTGACAATTGGCATGTGGAATCCATTATACAACACATTGGAACATGAGGCTAATTAAATTAGTAGATGGTTTTGTGCTAAACAATTCATTGCCTAGTTATCCAAATAATAATCATAATTATTTCCTTTGGGACAAGTCACATGGAACCCATAAGCACACATTTTTCTATATATTTATTGGGTTGCCAAAAATAATAATTTAAACAACAATTTCATTATGTCAATGTTAGCAAAATCAAAACAACCACGACAACAATTGTGGTCATAACCTTTTATGTGTCATCCGAAAAGGATCAAACCATTACCTTGTCACGAAGGGCAATGCCTTATTACTATTTTTAACAACTTCATCAATGTCCAATAGTGGGTGTTGATAAATGTATAACCTTATAAAATTCAAATATTATGTTTTCTTTCTCACACAAACACCATGAATATGAACATTTTTTTAATATATCTTTCTAACAACATTAAAATTCAATGTTCCATCCTTCTCCACAAGATTTCCTCACCAAACATGGCTAGAAACATCTTATGTAAAACTTCAAAGGTCATGTTTGAACTCCTTGTTTAATGAATGTTTCATAGCCTTCTATAAACAAGGGGTAAAGGATGTATAGATAATTACTTTTCTTTTGAATTTTTCAATTTCAAAAAGCAACAACATTCATAAATAAATGAATAGAAAGGGATAGTCAAATAAATGCACCATTATCAAATAGCTCATTTAATTGCAAATAACAAGGTTGTTTGCAAATTGTATCTCAAAACTTGATGTTTGTCACTTGATGTTTGATGTAATTTTTTTCTCACTCCCTAGAAAAACACAAAGTTACAAAACATTAAAGTTTCCAAAGCAAGACAATAAATAGCAAAAGTATTTTTGTGACTAAATGAAATATATAATGTGGATGAGAACATATGTTGATGCTCTAAGAAGCATTTCTTTTTTTTCTTCCTCTTTTGTTCTCTTGTTTCATTGTGTGTTTCTTTTCTAGTGGAGAAGAGAAGTCCATGTTCTATTTTATTTTATTTTGCAAAAGAATAAGTGTGATTTTTTCTTGGGTTTTTTCACATGCAAAACTTGAAGCTATTATAGAATATGAGGTTTTAACATATATGCAATGAACTCAATAATTCGACAATTCTATTTCATTTATATTAATTTTCTTTGTTATTTTTAGTGTTGGTTAGTTCTTACTTTTTTTAAAAATCCAATAGGGAGATTATATGTGAAGTTAAAATTTTTTGTTACCAAAAAAATCAAATAATTAGATTTTATCAATGTGGTGTGATCCACCTAGTATCATTTTGTTGGTTCAGCCACTCAATCTAGTTACCAATAAATTTTATTTTTATTTTGTAATAACCATCGGTATGCATAAAGGCTATTTTTTGCAATAACCTATTTGAGATAAACCCAAAAGAATGTCTAAGTAGCTCTTTTGCACATATTTTATATCATAATCTTCATTTTAATTCCATGTATAAATTGATTGAAGTCAATTGATTCACATTAAATCTTAAAGCTTACCAAACAATGAAATTGGGAGTTTTATGAACATTCTTGAAATGCTTTGCATGGAAGAAAAGAAGCCAAAAATATTACATGAAATGTCATTTGCCCTCCTTGTGAAAAAATTATGCTTTGAAATTAGAATTGAATTATACATTATTGTCAAATTGTTAGAAAGTCAAGCTAAATGTTTTATGAATTAGGAACATTCAAAGTGGGAATTATTTGTACATCATTTTGTACATTACAATTTCCAATTGGGTGGAAGGACACTAATGTGGAACACAAAAGGATGTCATAAAGTATATTATTAATAATTTTCAGATTTTCAATTATAGTGCATTCCAATTTATGTGTGCCAATGATGGGGCTGATATCAACAATGAATTTAAGCATCAAAATGAAATATATAATAAAATCATGGAAAATTATTTGAAATTTAATTTAATGGACTTTTACAAGTATTCCCAAAATGCATCAAGTTGACTCATCAAATTTATCATAAGATGTATCTTTATCTAATAATATGTGTGTATGTCATGGATAGATAAATGTAACATATGATTGAATCAAATGTGTTTTCCTTTTTGGTTTGGATTATTTTTTCACTTAAAAGAAGTGAAATTTTAGGAAGTCCTTTATCTTTTGTGATTAGCACATTTGGAGCTTATTTTTTAAGAAATCAATAAAGGGAAAAAAATACTATAGTTGGTCAAACTAATTTATTATGAATACGCATTGATGTCTTTTGGTCGTCCATTCCCCCTTAACCTATGCCAAAAGATCCAAAAATCCTTTGTATGTTTTTTACCTTATTATATTGGCATTGGTGACACTAATTATATTATTTTCAGAAATCTTGAAATTTTCATATTTTTTCCAATCAAAATAATTGTGAAGGAGTTTTTTTTTTCAAGAATATTCTATTTGTCAAAATCAAATTTTTGTTCCACCCTAATGTGCTTCCACTTATTTAGTTCAATCAATTTATATTTATGAACATGAACATTAAATGCACATGTGCATATGTAAAAATAAAATGGCCTCCTTGTGGACAATGACCTTCACTAAAACAATTGTTTCATTTTCAATGATGTTTTTTTATGTTCTCAAACCATCCATCATGGATAATAAATGTCATTTCTATAACCTCATTGCCATATCATCAACAACATCATTGTCAAAAACTTGCATAAGCTTCTCAAGGTTCGAAAGTGCTTCAAAATTTGCCATTTGAACTTTGAAGATTGTAAATAAATGCTTCATAATTCAAAAGTCGCCCAAAAATAAATTAAGGACACATAAACTATGAACATAATAAAAATTTAAAAATAAAGGTTTGTTATCTTGAGTTGAAGACAAGCAAATTTAAATGGGGTTGTCACTCCAACTAAAACCTAAAACAACCTCAATATGGGTGCTGAAAAACAAATGTTCAATAACTTCAAGTATACAAAAAAAAATTCAGATTTTGGGATTCAAATGTGCTTTAAATTCTTGTCATTTAAAGTTTGAAGCTTGGAAAGAAGAGCTTCAAAACTTCAAAAGTTCCCCAAAAGAAATCAAACGAACACACATATGAACTATGAACATACAAAACATATTAAAAATTAGGTTTTTGGGTTTTAAGTCTTTAGTTGATTGCAACCACAAATAAATGAAGGTTGTGGCTCCAACTAAAACTACACCTTAACCACCTACCTACATGAATTGTAGATGTGCACATAAGTATTTAACAAAGGCATTCCTTTTCATCAAAGAAACGATATTTTTTGGTACCCCAACCATGTTTTTGTGAACTTTTTCAATGTTGAAATTTGAGCTCACCATCACCTTTGACAAATTTTCACCTCATGACCATTGAATTTGGTTCCTAAACACAACATTAACAACAATAAACATGTGCAAGACCATCTTCACGAAGGATTTTCCAATTGTAAAAAGTTCACTACATTGAAGGTAATCAACTTTGTTCACAAGCTTGTAAAGTCAACATGCAACTCTAATGCCAACATGCATTGCACACATGTATGTGGTGTCTCACTTTCAAATCAAAGGTCACAACTTGTTTATTATTTGCAAAACAACTTTTCTAGTGATTTTAAAATGTTCAACCCATCTTGAATATCATATTGAGTCATAAAGAAGTTCAAATACCAAATGGTAGTCTGATACTTAACCCAATCTCCAACTTCCTTCATCATCATCAAATTGAAATTGCAAAAAAACCTAAAATGACAACACCACCACCATTCCACACACTTTCAACCAACAATCTAGCATTGGGTACTAAGAAATCCTTCATTAAAAATGCCATCACTTTCATTGTCTAACTTTCAACCTCAAAGCATAAAAAAACCAACTCTTGCAAATGCAAAAAAATGAAAATAATTCATTAACAACAATAATTTTGATGGTGGCAAATTGAAAAAATAAATAGTGAATGAGGATAGTGAATTGGAGGAGTGAACGTGAAAGCATGAAAATGAAAAAAAAAACAGTGAATGAGGGTAGTGAATTAGAGGAGTGAATTTGAACATATGAAAATGGAAAAAAAAACCAATGAATGTTGTGAATTGGAGGAATGAACTTGGATACATGAAAATGAGAGAGCTTTTCCCATAGAAAGAATAAAAGTTTGAACATGTAGTAAAAAAAACAAAAGAGTTTGAACGTGTAGTAAAGAAATGAACCACTAAGGGTTGAAGGCTCCCTTGTTGGTGGGAGGAAGCGGTCCCCATGGATTGCTATAACTTAGTCATTGTAGTTGCCAACTGGTAATGCATTGTTTAAAAATTATTGGATAATAGAATGCGATGAAAGAAAATAAAATCTAAAGGTCTTCAAATAAAAGGAAAATTGAAATATTCAAGTTTAGGATATTTTCTAGAATCCTATTGATAAATAAAGGCATATCATGTCATATATGACATTTAGATGTGCACCAAGATGAAGTTTAAAGTTTCCCTACTTTTTGATTATTTGCAAGAGAATTTTTTTTTACAAGAATGATAATTGCAAACATTGCACAATGTTTGGAAAAGCATATTTGGTGTTGTAGTGGACCCTTTTTCAACCATGTTGCCATGCACCTACAAGCAACATACAAGATCATCGAGTGATGAATCCATAATCATTTACATACACTTATAAGAATTTCAAAAAAACATAAAAAATGACATTTTGGATTATTTATTTATTTGTTTGTTTGAGGTCCAAACATTGAAACAAGAATATAATTGTAACATTGATGAAAAAGCACATACCTCAATGCAACTTGTATTTTCCCATATTGTTGTATGCATGTAAATCTATATTCCTTTCCATTGTGAAATGTTAGAGAGTGTTTGTTTTGTTAATTTATTGATGCAAAGATGTGATGCATAGTTTTAAAGATTTGGGAATATATGTATTGAAATGAAATTTGGGTGTTTGTAAGATATTGTGCTTAAATTAATCATTTTTCAAAAGTGCAAGGTATGAAATCATTTGGAATAAGATTTCCTATTATTTTCAAATTCTTTCTATTTGTGACCCTTGAAAGCATGACATATGTGAAGCCAAGTGCAAAAGCTTCTTTTACATCAATAATAACTTTTGAACTAATTGTTGCGCCTTGTGATTTGTGTCCAATAATAGCATATGCTAATGTGATTGGAAATGTTGCTTTATAATAATATCCATCATATGCATATTTGTGTTGAAATGTATGTTTTTTCAAAACCATTTTTATGGAGTTAGTTGTTCATTGGACTTCTATTGTGGTGATATTGTTTTCAGTATCAAATATGATAGATGTTATAGTTGCAATTGCGCCATTTACAACTCCTTTTTGTATATTGATGTTGTTTCTAAACATGACAAGTGCACCTACAACAATGGTATGTATGTGGTTGAAGGATTTGTTGTTCAACCATGGTTGAATATGTTTTATGTTTGTAGCATTTGTGTCCATTTTTACTTAGTAAATTTCCAAAGTTGGAAAATATTTTTGTAAAGCAATGGTCTTGTATTTTTCAACATCAACTTTATGTGTATAGAGAATTGGGAAAGTCAATTTCTTGAATTTGCAAAAAAATGGTGATAAAACTTTCTAAATTTCCTTTGTGGTTGATTTTTTTTCTCGAATGATGTTAAGAAATTGTAGGTATTTTGGATTTGTGGCATGACACATTGATACGGACAAAAAATGTTGTTGTGCCATTTTCCAACAAGGCGAAGATTTTACGTGACAACTTTTGCATAATATGTCATTTTGTCGTAATGTGTGTTTACAAATTGGTGGTAATTGTGCAAGGTCACCAACTAATAATACAAGTTTTGTTTCAAATGGAGATGTTTTTGCAATAGACATTGCTTGTTTTAAACGTTGTTCCATAGCACAAAGTATGTTGCTAATCATCATGGACATCTCATCTATAATGATGACATTTGAAATTTTTAGGTTTAAGAAGGATTGATAAATATCTTCGCATTAGAATGCAAAATGTAATGTAATCTGTAGTTGCTGCAAAACATAAATGAAATGCTAATGTGCCCATAGTTGTTGATAATAATATGTTTTTGCCAAGTGTTTGAAAATGTTGTGTGATGTATTTCACAAAAAAAGTTTTCCTACTTTTAGGTGTGCTTGTTAAAACGTGCAACCCTTGTGGGTTTTCAATAATGGAATGGAATATTTTTTGTTGTTCATGATTTAATTACATCATTGAAAGGTTTGTGCCAAATGTATGTTTCAAAAGTTTTTACTTGATATCTATTTCATGTGATTGTTTAATGATTGTGGGAGGTATTATTTTAGGTGTTTTGTGATGCGGGTCAAGATATGGATGATCTTCCAATATTTCTTGAAGAAGTTGGCTTCGTTTTTCTACTTCCAAAAGGTTTCTATGTGCATATTTCATTAGGTACATTTCTATTTTTTCTAAATCATGTACAAGCCCACAAATGTGGCATTCATGTACATAGTTTTTTTGCAAATTCGATGCAAAGAGTAAATCAAGCTCTCTTCGAAAACACATATTTTGTAATAATATGTTGTAAAAATACCCTTTTATCTTGTGTGTGGGGTGAAAGTCTATGAATCTAGTCAATTTGTTAGTTGTGTAAACATAGTTTCCTAAGTTGTCCTCACCATGACATTTTTGAAATAAGGCTTTTTAGTTTGTTAAATTCATATTTTGTAAAATATTCAACGAAAGTCATGTTTTCAAAATGAGAAGGTCAATTCATATAGACATCTATGGGATGAAATCCCAAAATTTGTGATAATTTTTGTGTGCATGTGAGGGGGTTTTGAATCTATGTATCTCACAACAAGATGTTTTTGAACTACAGGCATTTGTAAACATGTGAGTGCTACTTCTTTAGGAAAAATAGGTTTATTGATAATGAGAAAGGATATAAGTTGAAGCATATTTTAAAAACATCTCATAAGCCCAATCGTTCTGCATTTTCTTTTGCTTAGATTTAATGTTCCATGTGGTTCACATTTCATAGTGTATTTTAAAAGGTAATATGACCAATATGAAAAAAATGTGTTGGATATTGAGATGTGCATTCCACAATAAAAGCAAAGATGCATGGTATGGCACTACATTATAGTCTTCATGCCTTGGGCAATAATATTCCCATCAATTTGTGTTATTATTGAATTTGGATTGTTGGTTTGGTTGCATAGTAAATGGAAATCAAAATTTACAATGAGATTTGTGCTTGCATCTATTTCCACATGTGTGAAGTTGTTTTCTCATTATGAATTTGTACAAATTATGTTGCATTGCATTTGTGGGGTCTATAATTTTGTTATTATTGTTATTGAACATTGTTTGGACAAATGCTACAATTTCGTTTGTGATATGTTCAATGTCATTTTCCATAACCCATAAGATGATGTGGGCATGAGGTGATCCACATTGTTGAATTTCATAATGTATGACATGTTGTTTTATGTTTCCCAATAAATGATGCGATGATAAAAGAAGTTGCATAAATTTGTTGACCTAAGAATGAAATAGTATGGTGCATTCTATTGGGAAATCTTTCCAATCTAACAACATATGTATATGTTGTTCAATTTTTTCAATGTCAATAATTTATTCCCATCGAAAAGAGCTTGTTTCATCAATTGCGAGTGTTAAAAAAAATCTGGCATTCCAAAATGTTCAACCATGTAGAGTAAATCTTATAGTTGTGTTAAGTGCCATCGAGGAGTGCTTCGTATATTTGCAAGAAGATTGTATTTAACAATTTGTTGGAAAATGTCTTTTTCACTCATTTTGGGATTTTGTGTTTTAAATTTTTTATGTCTTTATCAAGGCATGTTCATGAAGTTTCTTCAATTAGTTGTAATGATTATTGTAAATCATACATATATAATAAATATGGTTTGTATAATGTGAAAGGTGAGAATAATGCACTCATTCTATATTTTAAGTATTCATAGAAATGTGTTTTACCATCGTAAGTACCATGGCCATGTGGGAATAAAAAAGGAAATAGGGCCATTTCCAAATAAAGACCATCTTTTTTTCATGTTCAATGTTGTTTCTTTCACTGCTTCAAATGTTTGTGGTATATTATCATTTTCTTGTTGTTCTAAATGACTTATTATATAATAATCTTTTTTTTTGTGGTTCTTGTTTCAAAACACATGTCAAATAACAAAGTTAAAGTATATACTAATTTTAGGACATCCATGTTTGTGAATGTTGTGTCATGTGTGGCTTGTTTGTCAATAATGTGTTGTACAACATCTGGTGTGAAAATGCACATGCTGCTAGTTTTTTATGGTTGTTCAAAAATTGTTTTATATTTTTGGAACCAAGGATTTGTTTGTATATTTTGTGAAAACATTAGCCCTACATAAGTGTTTATTTCTTCTACTATGAAAGTGCAATCCACCATGCCATCCCAACTCAAAAGAGGACTATTAAAAAAACTTATTTTTATAATTTGCCTTGTAGTAAATCCCCAATTTCTTGATTGCATGTGCATTCCAATGTTAAGGAATGATACTAATTGAACATGAAGTGAATGTGTGGAAAATAATGTTGCCATGTATGATGGTGGTTGGTATATTATGTAAGTTGCATTTTGAGGTTTAATTAAATTTGAATGACACTTAATCCAAATGTGCTGAATATTTTGTATTAGAAGTTATTATCATGTTTCCAATTGCATATGGTGTGTAAGTATTATGTTGATTATGAACATCTTTGTATTTGTAACTAATGTTTAGTAATATTTTATTTTATTTGTTAGTTTCATGATTCCACAAATTGCACAACAATGTATTTTTTGATAAAATGAAGATGTTTCTATTGTCCATTTTTCATTCACTTCGTTTTTTGAATGCCATGTTTGGTCATAAGTTTGAAAACGTTATTGACGTCTTTTTTTCACAATATCATATATTTGTTTTTTGAATTTCATTTATTTGGTTTTGTCAATTTGCAAGCCTTATTAATTTTGCATTGCGATATCAAAACAATGCAAATTAAATTTGTTACACATGACAAAACAACAAATTTTATATGTTGCAATGTTTTTCAAAATTGTACATTTTTTTCAACTTGACCTAATTTCTAACAAAATGCATACCATTTCATATCATCCTAATCATGTTTGAACATTTTTTTTAATAGATGATTTGATTCATACTCATTGATACTAAGGACTTTATGAAGATCCATTAACAAAAAATGTTTGCTTTGGCTAGAGTTTTTTTTTAACATGTAGAGCAATTAAAGTGTTGAAATATGCCTTTAGCTGTAATTGATGAACCTTTTTATTGATGACTCCATCATTGTTCTTTTGTTGTTTTGAAGTTGAACTTATTCTTACAGCCTTGGAATTTTCCTATAAACACAACAACCAACAATATGTTTTTAATGCATAAATGTTTTATCAAATATGGTGAAAACCAACATTACAAAATAATAATAATAATAACTTAAAATAATGTACATACCATGCAAATAATATGTAGTTGCCAAGTAAAATTGCATGCATCGTCTAATTACACCCAATCTTGATGATATCGTATGCATGATGCATCAACTTGCATTTCTTTTGAACTTTCATGGAAATATATAACATATTTTGTTCATAAGGTAGATGGTGTATTATCTTTCTAACCCACCAACAATGAAACTTGTAGACTTCAACATCATCATTCTCAACCCATGATGTGTTGTTTATGTTAGGTGGAACTAGTATGATTTGTGAGATTTGGACCATTTTGCATAAATATTTTGAGTTGTCATTTTCATTGACAAATTTGTCGTATTACCAAACGTTTATTTGAAAATGTTTTTAGAATTGTTGCAAGAAACCTAACACCATAAAATCCATCTTTTATGCCTTTTTCAATTCTTGAAATTAAATTTCAACTTTTTGTCCTTGTATCCACAAGTTTCTACAACATTAGATTGTTTATAATATCATAAATGTTTAGTTACAAATTGAGAAAACACAACAAGATGCTCAAAAATCATTTCCATGGGCTTTGGAAAAGCTCTTAGATTGAACAAATTCCTTGCAGCAAAAATATCCGAACATACAATATGTAACAACTCATTATCTATACACTAAAGACAAAGTACAATGATCGAGATGCATATTTGTTGCCACTTTGCCTAGTCTCAAGTAAATTCACCTCGAAGAGAAGGCAAAAGTGAAGTAATAGTTGAAAAACTAGCTCCTACTCCATATATTTCTTAGTAATAATAGCTTGTTGAAGCCTCTCTTCATCCTCTGTAGCATAAACCACTTGGGCATATTACAAAGTAACTGCATTCTTACAAATAGCATGTAACAAGAGTGCCTTTCAAATAGTTCAATGGGTTTTCAAAGACATGAAAATCACCAATTTGGACATATTTTTTTGTTTGTGAAATTATAGTAGAAGCCAAGGGCCTTAAGTGCTAAGGTTTATCATCATGAAAAGGTTTATGAGGCTTATGTCAAGATAAAATCAACAACTTTCATGGGTTCTTGCATCACACTCATCATGAACTTTTTCTAATCAATAACTTCTTTTAGGCAACCCTTTGAAACCACACCCATTTAGGGTAAAATCTTCTAAGAGACAATTTTCAGTGTGCCATCATATTATAATTTCAAAATGAAACATGTTCCCTAGCTTGAGATTCACACCTTCCAAGGATTTGAAAAGCAAAGTCTACAAGGACAGTTCTATGAGTATAGTAATTTTTCTTTTTTAACAAGAAAAAATGATTCTTACAAATATCCTACCAGTGCATTGCAACTTACACCATAAGTTTGTGTATGCATAAAAGTGTGTAATAACCAAATTGTAAGAGTCGCACATCATCAAGGCTACCAATGGTGTGAACATTATGATCCTCTCTCTATTAGAAGAAAGTCACTAATGAACTATAGTAGCATACACATAATCTTGTGCCAGGACACGTCATATTATAAAACAAAACAATGGATAAGGATTCTTTTCTGATCTAGGAAATATCTTTTATAGTATGGGATTGATGAAACATTACATTCTTTTCATTTGGAAGGCATCTACATGCACCTTCAAGAAATATGAGAAGTAAAAAAGCCAAAACATTCATAGTTTTCTTTTAATGGTTTTTGAAATTTTTGTTTCTTCCACAAAAGACCAAATTGTTTATGAATCAATTTCCAAAAAGCTCAAATAACTCAACAATCAATTAGACTATCTCATGAACTTAAAATGTCAACTTTCAAACTGTTGATGATGGGATTGGCCATCATGAGTGATAGAAGCATTCCATGTGTGGTCTATGATATGGGAGAATGCATAATACCCTTAAAAAATAAGTTGTTTTTGTTCTTGCAGTTTGAGTATACACTCCTCAATCGTGTTTTCAAACCTTATTGATGAATAGCACACACCAAACCTACAGACCATACAATTAATGGATTCAAGAGCTGTTGTGTCCACCTTGATGAACTTTCCCAATAGTAAATTGTTTCATGATAGTGACCCAATAGGTTCAGCATATGCAATCATAAGTTAATATCTTCAAATGCATTGAAAAATTTCATCTCATTTATGATTTCAATCAACTTTAATTGAATTGCTAGATGACCTGACAAGAGATAATCATAAGATGGTCATCTACTACCACCAACAACCAAAATAGGAATGTTAAATGGCAAATGGCACAAAGATCTTCATAAGTAATGAGGATTTATACTTATTTACAATTTAAATGAACCTAAATGGAATTGAGAGGTGACCCCAAAATGATGTTGTGAATTCTCAGATCTAACATAACCACAATTGATGTGCAAGCATGAAAAAGAGGGAAAAAAACCCTTTAGAGAAAAGATAGCAAAACCAAAGCTATGGATTGCTTTGGACAACAACATTAGTCATACATATGTTTGAAAACTTCCAACAATAACGTGTATTTGTATTAAACACCTACCATAACAACCTTACTACTTCATCAACTCCTGGTTGTGGATATCAATGTCAAAAACATAGCATACTAAGTTTTTATCATAATAATTGGAAGGGATGGAACAAATCAACTTTTGGAAACATGCACACACATGCAATAATTTCATTATAACCAACAAATATTCTATTAGTAGTACATGCTTACACAACTAAAATTCTTGTTGATTAATTTAGAAATTGACACATGTAAAGTTGTTGAAGCAACTAATGTAAAAGTAACTACTACATGGTGGAGAAGATGAAATAATTAAAGCCCCTATAATAAGGCAAGTTGAACAAACCAAGGAATAGTGCAATTAGGCTTTGCATGTATTATAGTGCAAAGGCTATTAACACATGTCTTGTGACAAGAAAACTACAAAAACAAATACTATTTGTATGTATGCTTATAGAACACATCTTTTGTTCATAACTATTATTAGATAATTTGGAAACTAACATAATTAAACTAACAATATTTAAGTTGCCAAGTTGTAAACCTATTATATGGGCCTAGATCACAAGTAATGCTTCATATTTGAATTGATGTACAATGTAGCAACATTTGTGTAGTAGAATGTGATTCACAATATGACAAAGTGATAGTACTATTGAGAGGACCAAAAATTCATGAACGATGGCAAAAAAATGTTAAAACAAAAATCAATTTTGGAATGTTGTTATGTAAGTTGAAAACTGAATTAACACAAAATGTAGCAAGTGAACCCAAAAAACCAAAGGTTGAAAAGATGTACTAACCAATTTAAGCACAACGAAAGCTACTTGATGTTTGCGAATTTAGGGATTTCAAGACTCCATTGACTTTCAAATCTGTGTTAGAAGTGAATGAGTTTGTGACATAATATGTTGATAAGAAAACAACTTTCTTGCAAAAGCACGGTGCACTTCCTTGCCCTAGTCAGTTTAAAATTCTTCATCAATTGTTGCTTGAGTATATGATTTAAAATTTTTATTTAATGAGGTTTCCTGAATAATGCAAAATGTCAAATTTTATGCAGGACATATGAAAGTAATGTTGGAGGTTTTTGAATTAGAGTATGTGGATATTGAAGACAACCTCCCAATTGGAAGGCAAAAAGAATGTTGAAAGAAGTGGTCACAAGAGACCTTGCACCATTTCAAATGTCTAAATTCTATTCGGACTTTGAGATTGTGGACACAAGCATGTGGTTAGATTATCATTTGAACAAGCTTCCAACTTGATAGAACACATGGCCAATAACAATACATAAAATGAAAATCTTCAATTACAAACCCGACAAACGTAACAATTGCATCACGAACAAAAAAAAGAAAGAAATAAATGGGCTTATTAGTGTGTATACAATCACTTGCAAGCAAGTTTTAAGTTCTTGATTGTTTTGTTTGTTTAGCCTTTGCACCACTATTATATGGCTAAACTGTTGTAATTTTGATGCAAGTGATGTTCACTGTCTTGGTTATTGTGTGGATGTAGCATTGCAATGTTGATACATATGATATTAGTAAATACTAATATGCACTTTGCAATGTGATGTATGTAGGGACATAGGTCAAATGTATGTTGGACAATCAATTCATGTAAAAAAAAAGATTGTCCTCCAAAGAAGATAAAACATGATGCTTCCAAATTCAAACCATTCCACATGCACTTCGGTCTTCATATTGAAAATACCACTATGCGGAAGTAATTAGCTAATAGAAAAGAAAAAAAAACTTGTAAAAAAATTTAAGACGAATACTAAATTATGATAGAATGTACTTAGAGGACTCCCTTCGTGTGATCCAATTTATTAAAAGCAACAAAGATAAAACATAACATATCATATTGTACAATTATATTTTTTTAATTCATTATCGTAATAACAGAGAGAACAAATTTTGTTTTCCACATTATGAAAAAGAATGAGAAAAGATGCACTAGTTTTGAAAAAGTCATGGCCATGTTCATAAAATTGAATGAAGTTTATGCCACCATACACAAGCTTGTTAAAGTGCAGCTTGTTGGGATTGTCTTGAAAAACCATAGGCACACTTTTGTTGAACCCAATTGCCACCCCTTTGCACTTCTTGAAAAGAATGGCCACATAGATCCAAAAAGATAAAAACTAGACAATGACTTATGTACACACATAACAACTCATCTATTCTTTATTTGCACAAATTAAATACTAACACCATGTCTCCATATGTAGGTATAACATCGACAGGTAGACATCCTGACATAAATTCCAAAAGACAAATAAATATACGTACTTGATTGAATGCAAGGGCTATAGATACAACTCCTCTCATCAATCCAACCCACCAAATAATAACTTGAAAAAATGAACCAATGTCATCATCATTATACAAGTTTCTTAATATTCTAGAACAATGTCAAGAATTAACTAATCAAATTGATGAATGAATTGAAACACACTCTATCTAGCATAAAATTTGCCTCTCCTCTCTCACTTTCTCTTGAGCTAAAGCTGGAAGAGCACCATCAATTTTTTATCTACCTATTGAGTGCAGACAAAGTGGTATGGTTTAAAACATGAGTAGCACCCTTTGTGCAGCCCTAGAGAGTTGAATACTATGGAGTAGAAAGGCACAAACTTTATCATAGAAATCATTAATATGAGAATATCATGGGTCATCCATAGCACTTGCTTGCTTGGCAATTTAAGGATCAAAGTCCTTGCTTTGCAAATTTGTCAATCACTGAATGTACACTTGCAACAACTTCTATTTTGTTGATAGCAAAATCCAATATATGCAAATCCAGAAAGTAATTGTTAAATGATTGTTTGTAAGGATCAAATGAGGAGACATAATGACACTTATTTAGGAGCACCTTTACTTGCACGATACCATTTTCCATCAAAACCATCAATGTAAGTCAAAGTTGTCCTCTTTTTTATTGGGTTGAATGGCAAGAAATGAATCTATGTTATGTTTACATGTGCTTGTAAATCATCAAACATACATGAACTTTAATGATATAATTCATTAAATAGACAATTAAAGGTCACCTATTTCCCTTTCTCTAGCTACTATTGTACTGGGAAAGGTCAACCTCTTACCTCTTTGGGATCAGTTGGGATTCCAACAATGGTTGCGTCAATAACATCATGATTTTCAAGCTTGGATGTTGTAGATGCTAGCAAGGACACCAAATCCTTATCAACACCTTGACAAATACATCTAATCCATTGCCATAATTAAGCTTTAAAAACATAAGTAAACACTTGAAACATTCTAGAGGATTCACATAATATTTACTTATGAAGATGTGGGTGAGAGAACAACTTGCTTCAATAGTGTGCTTAACTTGAAACATAAACTTACAAGAAAATACCTTTGCATTTCAGATATAGGAAGCAAATATTCCACTTTTAGTTTTTGCATACCTCAATAAGGTTATTGTCAACTATCAACTTGTTCCACGTAAATGTTCTTGTCTTGTCATTGCAAAGCACATCCATTCCAACCATCTCTTCAATGGTAGTCATGCATTTTGTAATAACACCTTGCATTCAATCAAAAAGTTTCATGATCATTTGAACAACACCAACTTTGGAATCAGCAAGGCCTAGATGCCCTTGTCCACACACATGCATCAACTTGATGGAATGACAAAGGTAAGTATGTAATCGTGTGACAAAGCCCAGAGGAATAAAATCGAGAACCTGATGGGAGAGTTAATGGGAACTACTGGCCATGATGATAGACAGAATTGTGGGCATGACAATAGGGATGCCACCAATGAACAAGACTAATAGGTTTTTGTTCCCTTCATGATATGGGTGATGTTGGATGGGGTACATGACAAGAATTTCAACAATGATGCCTATGGCAATTGAAATGATGCAAAAATTACGAATTCTTGTAAGAACTTGCAAAAACCCATAAAATCTTGATCATCATGTTTCGCATGTCCAAGATAGAAGAAACGGAAGCCATACAGAGATGGGGGAACGTGCTAATGCAAATAAAAACAATGATAAGAAAACACATTAATAGTGAAAGAACCTTTTGGAAATGGCCCACATTGTTCATGGAGTCCACCAAGTGAACAACCTTTCCAAGAAAGGTTTACACACCAATGGCAATGACAATAATTTCAATCTCGCCTTGCTTACATGTAGATCCAAAGAATACCTCATCTCCTGGCCTCTTTGTAGCTGGCATTGATTTTCTAGTTATTGCATATTGGTTGACAAAAGACCATGGGCAAGCCATATTATGTGAGAAAACTTACAATATTTGTCTTTCCTCTAGAATATTTATTCAAGAACTTATAAGAACTACCATAATCATAACAAAGTTGCATAACATGTTGTTCAGTTTATTGAGATTTCAATGAGTCTTTAGCAGGTAATTACTAGTTTCATCATCTTAATTTATCAAACATAATTCAAGAACTCAAATGTACACACAAGCAAAAATGTTTCATCTTGAAAAGTTATAACTCATTAAAAAAAGTTGTGCAGCACCTGGTCGACTTTCAAAGGATCTTGATCAAGAAGGTGAACATTAGCATGGATGATGTCACCCAATTTTATACCGATGACATCTCCCGGCACCAGGATCACAACATCTTGTTCAAACCATTTCCCATCATGGAGTACTTAACAATAAATAGTAACATAAGTTTCACTACCATGGTGTGGGAGAAGATAACTAAACTTTGATGACACACTGTCACTTTTAAAGCATGAAAACTTTCATCAAGTTGAAACAATTCATCACATAAACCAAAGAACTTGTCCACATAACTTAGGCCCTAGGGAGGTTTCTGGACATGTTGCTAGAAAAGGGGCAACATCATTAGAAGATCAAATTAGTATGTGTTGATAGACCTTGGTTTTAGGTGCAAGATGAGCCAGGAGGGTTGTTACGTCATTGCTAGCATTGTTCTCTTCAAAAAAACTTATAATAAAGTTCACAAGCAACAATACTATAATACCTAGAAAATCTTCCTAATCTGGTGGCATACCCTACAAGTATATTTCACATGAAAGCATAATCAAACCCAAAACAAAGAAGACAACTAGGTGAAACAACAACAACAGACAAAGTTGGAAGCAACAAAAGAAATATGGTCACAAGAATTCATTAGAAATAACATCTAGTTGTGTATTGTCCACTCTTGGGTATTTTTCCAACATTACATTCCCCATGTTCCTACTTGCCTTCCTTTAATATTGTATCACCACCTTTGTGAATTGTACACCTTTTTTGCTCCCTTTCACCTTCCATTTCCACTCATTCAAAAGGTCCTTAATTAGAGATTTCAAATGTCAAACCAATTAAAAAAGTTTCACATCCTTTCAAATCTTGTTTCAATGTCCTCTAAAATTTGTTGCAACTTCAACTGTGTCATTGAAAATAAACACAGTAGATGTATTTTTGCTCGTGCTTTTTTTAGAAACATTTGTTTTAAGGCTTAGGCCACTTTATTGTGTCATTAATGAGTCAGGTTAGCATAAGCACTATTCAAGGTATTATGTTGATGAGCCTCCAAGATTACATTTGATTATCAGTATGGCATTCACAAGATTTGGTTAGTTATGATGTTTGTCATAGAACTATGATGATACCACTACACAACAAACCAATTCAAAAATTAGAAAAAAAAAGACTACTCAAAAGCTTTGGATGAGGTGAAATGGCCAAAATTGCAAACATCATGGCAAAAACTAGAGCAACTGTCCTCCTTTCTAATAAGGACATCAACATATCCCAACACCTCCTTATAAGATCTCTGTGAAACATAAAAATGTGAGTCCAATATATTATGTTGTAGTGCTCTATTTGCTAATTGTACCTTGTTGAATGGGATAGGATAAATGTGAAATACCAATATATTACCTTTCATAACAAAACAAGGAATTGGCAAATGCAACAAAGCTGTATTTGCCACAAATGATGGTGCAGATGGGATGTTGATAAATATTAGAATTTGCTCTGTTTCTGATTCGGATTCTAGTTCATTTTTCATACTATTGGAACTTTTTGTGGTCACACCTACTGTGCTACCCCCTACAAATTGTCGTGGGGATGGAACTACACCATACACCTTGGTTGGAGGTGTATCGGAAAGTAAGGCTATCAAAGTGGATGGTTTCCAACAAATTGTGAGTTAGCTGCTATGCATCATCCAAACTCTTGAAGTTGTCACTAGTGATAAAAAGGTGTAATGAGAACAAAAAGTCTTTCCAAATAAAGTACGAGTGTTTACAAGAGTCTGGTTACTATTAAGCAAACAAGCCCAATGCTTACATTTGGCAATTGGATAGTCCACCAAAAGTGTGTTGCAGTGCTAAGTATCATTATAGTAAAGTTTATCATGCTTTCACACTGCTTTTCCAAGAAAAAACTTGATTTAAGATATTCTAAGACCTTGCATGCGAACACAATTTGGACACTATTGAATCTGTAGATGCATTACCTGATTCCTAAGAATGACTATGATACTTACCCCACCATTTTGTACTATTCATGCAAAAGGTAGACCCTACTTCATCATCTCTTCTACCAGAGTTGCTACTGCATCCATTGCCTTGATACGTTTTGTGGTGTCCTTTAGCTATAAGGAAGCTTAGTAAAAAAATTAAATTAGTTTGAATGCGTGCTTGCATTGAAAATTTCAAATTCTTTTTGTCTTTTTCCACCATCGTTGCCACCATTGATCTTGGGGGTTTAATGGTAGCTATGAACATTGTCTACAAATTAGGGTTGCCGTTTGTCTATAATATGTGTACAACTCCTCATGTCACCTATTATTCGAAGTTTTAAGATCTCGTTTGAGATTTAGAATAAAGATAGTTAATGTGGCTTCATGAGCATTCAATATTTCTAGCCAGCGCTCAAGGCCGCCTCTTCAAACAAAAGAGCTTGAATGTGTTGCAAAGAAAATGAAAGAACTTGAACAAGATAATGAATAACGACTTAGTGTGACATGGGTGTGCAATTTAGGCAATGGGCTCTTCAATTGTTATGTTGATTCAATATTGTTCCACTAACTTTCAACTATTTTATGAACAAAGGTAAACACTCTGTAGCTATGACCATACTTTAATTAGTTACAATCAATACATTTGAATGAAGATGGATAAAAAAATTAATGCTTACCAACAATAGTTAACGTCATGAACTATCACCAACCTAATCCCTATCATTAGCCTATTGTCAAAACTTCATCAAGCTAAAAAACTTTAGGTCTGAATGTACCTTTAAAACCTCACATAACATACACAAAACACACAAAAACAAAACTGAAACCCTAAGTGTCACCCTCCAGCTCCCATGCTTTGGATGAATGAATACTTAAATATTTGATGAATATGTTACATATTCATCCACCTCCAAAACCCTAAACCTAAACCCTTGTCCTATAACATCACACTTACACAACACAAACACACACACACACAGAAACCCAAATCCCAAAACATCGCACACCACAGGTTCCCATGCTTTGGATGAATATGTTACACGTGTGACATATTCATCCAACCCCCAAAACCCTAAATTTAAATCGTTGCCCATAACCAACTTACGGACACAACACACACAAACTCGAAACCCTAAATGTCGCACACGACGGACAAAAACGCTGGAGCTCAACACCGTTCCTCTCAATGCTCGTTCCGAGCGATTGCGACTTTTGTGCGGATCGTGTCGAGGAGGAATGGGAACAGTATCAAGGCAGTTGCATGGACTCTTGCGAATGCGCGCTGCCTATTATCCCATGCAGCGGATGTGGTATGGCCAGCAGCCTTTGCAGCGCTTCTCACAGGCGCCTTCTTCTTCATCAGGTTTCGCATCGGCAGTAGAGAGTGGCAGTAATGACGAACCTTCACCATCATCATGGTTCCAAAAACTCAAGGGGGTGTTTACAGGCAAGACGTCTTCCGGCGGTTCTGCTCAAGTCGCCCAAGAGTCTGCTACGGTGTCGCAACAAGATCTCACAATGGAAAGTGAGTGCCAAAATTGTTTCATTGTGAGAGTACTTGATAGATATGCTTGATTGTGTCACTGAGAGCGCTGAAGAGCTTTGTATTTCGTATCACAAATCTGTTGGAAGAGCCTGCAACAAGGCTTTGCAATAATTCAGATCTCTAAACCTTTAGCTCGGTTTAGGTTTCTGAATTGCTGTGTTCTTCTGTAGCTTTGCTCTTTCTTTCTCTTTCTCCCGTCTTAGAGCTTCAGAGGTAATCTTTAAGCTGCAAAAGAATGGAACACTGGGGCTTTGGTTGTTGACCCCATGTATTCTGAAACTCTTAGGCATTCAAGGGGATAAGGAAAGCTCTAATTCATAAACCCTAAAACCAGATGAGCAAGCTGAAGGGTTATGATCTTCCATGACTTTTTTTTCTCCCTCTAATGTTTTGACACATTCTGCAATAGTTTGAATAGGAAGTCTTGAACATATTCAGTCTTTAAACCCTGAATTTTCTAAACCCTAACAACTTTAGGGTTTGGAAACTGGGGAGTTTGCAAAGGAGACAAGAGTGAGGATTGTGTCAGAAGAAGAGAAAAAAGAGGAGTTGACTCTTCAGTGGTTCCCCTTCAATGGCTTTCTTTTGCTCACTGTCAAGACTTTTCTATCTTATTTGTTGCAGATGAGCTTTGCAAAGTGATATCCACATATAATGTTAGCAGTGTTAAATAATGCATCTTTTGGCTTCACAGACTTTGCTGATGAGCTGAAGAAGGCACGGCAGTTTGGAAGCTTGACAACTTTTGGAAGAGGTCTACCTCGTGGGGGTGAGATGTCAGCTGTAAAATCTTTGGAAAGACAGGAGGGGATTCTTCGAGCTCTTGCTCAACGTGATCCTGTGGTATGTGGCTCTTCATACCTTTTCAGTCCATATTTTTCTCTTAATTTGATATTTCCAGAGTCGGCATAAAATGTTTGAGTTTATTTGTGTGAATTCATTGCAGCAAACATGTTGTCTAGGTGGAGCTGATTCTGATTTTTTTGTGCTAACAAGAGGTGTTTCTGGGTCTGCCCATTTTGAGCCACACAGAGAGAGATTTTTGCTGGAGGTTGAATTGACATGGGTGATCTAGCAGTTAGGGTGCTACATCATAGTTGCTCATAGGATGTGAAAGGAGGGTTGTCCAATCAAGGGCGGGGATTGCAGGTGATGTTTGGCTGTCTTGAGTAAGGAAGGGGGCATCTGGCTGGGCATGGTGGGGTTCCAGCGAGTAGCAGGTCAGCATAAGGCTGAGGTGGCAGCTGAATGTGGGTGTACAGTTCGTGATGTGGAAGATGTGGTGGCCAAATACGAGTGGGCAAAAGAAGCCAACAGGCGCGTCATGAAGCTCAAGGAGGAGGGCAAGCCACTTCCCAAATCTCTTGATGAGGTTGGTATTTCTATGGTGGGACTTACATCATGCAATATGCTGTGGATAACAGAAAGCATAATTCATTCACTGCCACATGTTGTGATTTTAAGACACTTTCAACCTTACTTTCCAGGAAGGTGACCACTGTAACATTATACGTGCAGAAACAGACTAATGCAGAGGATGGACATGTTTCAGTGTCATTGTGAAAGCTATGCATTGTAATTTTCCATCTGAAAATAGTTTCCCAAGGAATACAGCATGCAAGGAATCTAGAAACAGTTACTGGAGGCTCTTTACAATGGCAATCTTCAAGATCATACTTGGATCTGTCTTTACAGGTGGAAGCAATGATGGGAGGTCGATGGAGTGCAGCTGCTTCAGTAAACTTGGCGAAAACTGGGCAACTGAGTAGGAATGCTGCTTGTCCATGTGGATCTGGGAAGAAATATAAGAGGTGTGTGCTCTTTCTTTCTTTCTCTAAATCAGGGTTCCTTTGCTCTTTCCAAACTTGGTTTGCATTGGTGGGTACAAGGCTCCAGCCTGCAGTCTTGCAAGTTGCGTCTCTTGGGCCCCATCTCTCTGTTCAAATTGGGTCCTGAGGAATGGCAATTGCTTGCCCTAGAATGCATCTGAAGGCCCAAAGATCTAAACTTGAAATGCCACACTTCCAGCATTATGGCTGCAAGTTGATTCAGGCATCAATTGCCACATGATGTGAATGATTTGCAAGCTTTGACATTATCTTGTTTCATTCAACCTGCGTAATGATATTTTTGAGGAGCTCTTTTCAGCATGTGATTTGATAATCATGCATATCTGTTGTCTGCATTAGACTTTTCAATTTGTAGGGCAGTCATGTTGAGAGATCATGTCTGTATCCTGACTGGCATCTTGCTTGCAGGTGTTGTGGGAAATCTGAGACTTGAACTGCATTATGTGCATTATCTGGAGGATGTTCAAGTAATATGTGAAATGTTGTTAATCATGTGCAACTTCCCCACAGATGTCACATGTTTTCACAGTTTCTCTAACAAACTGACATGGTATAATCTTTAGGGTTGGGTTTTCTAGAAGCATATATGTTGTGAGGGAAGGGCTGGTTCTGATGCTCACTTTGACTATATCTATCAAAAAAGAATTTCACACATCCTTAGAATTTGCCTCCTTATTGTTCTGTGTATGTTAACTACCTGAATTGATATGCTACAGAACTTTGTCATGGGTGCAGAATATGAGTTCAAATTGGTCTTGTTTACGATAGAACTTTGATGAGTGCAGAGAAATTTCTTGTTAATGAACAGCCAGTGGAGAACTTTCTCAGGAGTTCAGAAGATGAGTTCAGCTAGGTGTTTCTTAGCAGAGTTAGAAGGCAAAGCATTTGTAAAATTACAAGCAATACAATAGGCAGTATGCAGGTAAGATTGAAGAATCATGCTAGAATATTGAAGATTTGTTTCCTAAATTCTGTTCATGAATGGCCTTTTATTTAATGTACCATAGGCATACTGTGCAATCCTTGCTAGTGCTTCTGAAAGATAGCAGCATATGAGACACATGTTTCCTATGGACTGTGCCCTGTATGGGTCAAATGGAGACACATGGATTTATGTGCACAATCGAAGTGATTCATCCAAACCTTGAAGGAATGATTTTGCTGAACCCTGAACCACAGGCATTGGCTTTGCAAACTAAAGAACTGGTAGAATTTGTTTAATGAATGTGGATTGTGCCTTATACTCTGGTAATTTTTCTGCCACAACAGAGGAGGCACCTTAAGTGAAAGGTTAAAAAACAGGTGCCTGCTTTCCTTCTCACACAAAATTGCAGCTATCCAAATCCTACCAGATATTTATGCCAGGTATGGATCTCAAATGGGGCCAGTCTGGTCATTCAGGTACCATGCACAGCACCTGCCTTGCACTTGGCGTTTTCTTTGGGAAATTTGAGGTTTTGAACTGGTAGCTATACACAAAAACATTCAGCTTAGTTGGCTAATGTCTCAAATTTTTGTAGTTAACCACGGGGCAGAGCTCACTACATGAATCAAATATCTATAAAAAAGATTTGGCTATAGAATCACAATTTTCAGTAGCTAAAGATTTTGGCTACTAAGAACAAAGAACATATGACTACATTCACCAAACCTTAATAGCAAGCGTCTTTCTAAAAACAAAGGGGGAAAGTGGGGGGAAAAAGTGTGACCTGCAAGCTGTTGATCCAAACACAAGCAAAAGGAAATATTGGAAAGAACAACAAACATCAAGAAAATTATTGTGGAGAACTAAAAGACCAACAAACATTGATAGCAGAGAATGGAAAACCAACAAACATTGCAGACTTAAAAGCAACTAAACAAGGACTCAAAGAAGAAAGTCAAAAGCAAAGACAAACCATAAATTGGAAAAGACAAATTAGAACTAACTTGAAGTTCAACACAACTCAAAAAATTATTAGGAACTAACAACAATGCATAAGTCAGAAAATTGGAGCTAAGTTCTAATAGCAAGACCACACTACTCATTTCTAATTAAACTCCTTTGTGAAAAGCTTTATGTAAGTGAATGGTTTAGGATCTATTCTAATACACGTTTATGTGCTTTGCATCACATGTCATAGGTAGCACCATAAAGGAAATTCTGTAAGTAAAGAATGTTTTGAGAAAATTCCCAAAAGAGTATGCAAGTGATGAGAAAGCCTATTCCTCAACTTTGATTTCATGAAAAGATGAAGTTGAAAAAGCTCTTTCATCTTCAACACTTCCCAAGACTTGCATAGTAGCAATCTTTGCCAACTTGAAATATTCAGGGAAGGAGTCCTTCAAAATGTGAGACATTGATAGAGAGCACCACAATTTTGTAAAAGGGCTCACCAAAAATGGAGATTCCATTGTTGCAGCCAGGTTTGCTTTCAGAGTGCACTTGAAAACACTAGCTTGCAACTCAAAAGCACCCAAAGAGAAGATGGGAGGAGAAATGGGACCTCTTGCTACCAATGACCTCTTGTAACAATAATGACCTTCAAAAGGATGTGCTTTGTGAAATTCTCTTCTGCATCAAGCCCAAGCCAATATTGGGGGTAGACCACCCCCATGGCATCCATAAAGTATGAAGCAATTTTTTTTTTTGCTGAGTTCTTGTATCAAAGTTTTAGCTATCCTTATCCCACACAACAACAAACGAAAAAACATTACAAGACCTCAAGAATACCCAGGAGTGATAAAGAAAAAGAATAAGTCCCTAGGAAAAAAAATTAGTTTGTCAACTAGGGAGAAAAGGTTCCAAGACTTCATGTGCACATAAATTGTTATGAAATCCTAAGTCAGCATAGGTGAAGACTGAAGTTAACAATATTTGGAGTTGCAGCAAAAACATATTCATACATACTAAGCATTACAAAATGTGGCATAAGGAAAAGACAATTAAAAGAATATAAAGGAGAAAGAAAAAACCAAAACCAACCTTCCATGCTTTTGCATATTTGATATAGACCATTGCATTTTCAATTTCTTTCAATATTTAATTAATACCTTATACAAAAAAATATTTCCATGCTTTCCTTATGATTGATTTTTTGGATCCAAACAAGAAGTTTGACATGACATTGATCCAACAACCATATATGCAACAAAATTAGCAATATACAATTTCTGAAATTATTTCAAACCAAACAAAGAAGTTTCATGTTTTTTCAACAAACAAGTCATGATCTCATGCAATCTAACACAACCAAATAGAGCTCTAAAATTATTCAAATAGTAAAAAATATTTCAATTTTTTTAATTGAAAAAAGAGCAAGAATTGCAAAACAAAACCAAAGCAATATCACAAAAGAAATTACAACATTTCTGTTATAGTGGCCATGGCTGTTGTTCATATCCTATTCTAACAACCTCTTCAACATGAAAGGTTTTTTTCTTTACACCTACAAATAAATAGTGACAAGAGAAGCCACCAATTTTTTTGTTACAAACTTGGCTATAGATGTTGTTTTTCCTATTCTAACATTGCATTCACACACCCACTCTTCAACATCAAGACAACACAATCCGCTACCTCGCTTCTTGACATTATCATTCTTGAACGTTATGAGTTTGTGGAAACTAAGCACAAGCAGTGTACTTGTGAGTGTTGAACTTTGTATTTATGAGCATTGGAGACTCCAAGGATAATGGCTAGTGAATCCTGTAGATAGTAGTTCCAAGGTGACAATATAACCCATGACCTGAAGTATTGAAGGTTGTGATAACCCCTCCCTTGATGCATCTACATGTTAATAATGCGACCACTGGAAGGAAAACATTCTAGCAATGGTAGGCAATAAAGAAGGTTGTTGATAGCATTGTGGCTATGTTTGTGGTTAGATCAGCATAATTTTGGCTAAATTTTTATTTTCAAACCTTTCATCCAGTCAACCCTAAACTCTTCAACCCTAAACTAAAGAGAGTTGAGTTAATTTTTTAAAAGCAATTAGGCAACTTTTTACCACCAAAACTAGACTGCTTGCACTGGTTCTTAATTCCCAGAGCAGCCCCATTTTTGGTTCTTACCCTTTGAATGTTTAGATGCTATCTTATAGGTTTATGATCCCTCTCAATTATGCATGTAGAGTAGGCATGGTGTAAAGTGGGAGACGTTTCCAAAAAGCAGGCTGTACTCGGCTATTGTCTTGTCCTAATCCCCTAGTTTTGGAAATGCTCCCAAACTGGGGCTTGAGCAAATTACAAGGTACATATCGAGTCATGCTGCATGCCACAGGTCTTTATGCAAAAAGATCTTGAGAGTTATGTTCTACTAGGGACTATTACCTCTTGGGCAAGGCCCAGCACCAGTACTGTCACGAGTCCCCAAATTCCAACCTCTTCTGATCAGAATGTGAGAGTAGCATCTTGTCAGTTCCGGCATTGGACCTTCATTATTTACTGGGGGAAGGGGCAGAGTGATTAGCACCCACCAATGCACCGTGAAGGATTGATGGTAAGTGGCCAAGAAACAGTTGGCCTAAACCCACAGCTAACCGTGGTAGTTAACTCAGTGGCTCTTTTAATTACCAACTAACAATCCCCTTGCAGGTTGCTAATAGGTCAAGCAGGTCATTAGTAGGCCCCTCCTGTATGTGTAAAAACCCTCTACTTACTTAGTAGTCACCTATACAGAAGACTTTCTTTCACAATATGCATTAAAAACTTACTTATCTATACACAAGACTTTCTTACACAATGTGTTAAAAACAAACTTACATTTGTCTGCCAGAAATTTTGCAGTGTATCTGGAGGTAACTTTATAAAGTATATTTTTTCATCCAGGAGAAGGAAGAGCATTTCGTTTTTCATAATGCCCCCCCCCCCTCTTGTTTCACCCTGGTTTTTCCACTAAATTCCTGACAGGCCTTTCCAGAGGGTTAAGTCCTCAATTTAGGGCATTACCAAAATCAAACCTGCACTTCCCTCGTTCACCACCCTCATTTCGGGTAATGCCCTAGACCTAAGGCTTTACCCTACACATACGA
>Ga0116229_10000394_pt1 | contig 56571 bp, 29 predicted proteins | sample S1TSphgellanicum_3_FD_87313 | JGI IMG/M metagenome (GOLD analysis project Ga0116229, IMG submission 87313) | Host-associated microbial communities from peat moss isolated from Minnesota, USA - S1T2_Fc - Sphagnum magellanicum MG | ecosystem: Host-associated > Plants > Peat moss > Unclassified...
GTGGTTGAATGGAAAGGTATGTGGGGGGGTGGGGGGGGGGGTGGTGTGGGTGGGGGGGGGGGGGGGGGGGGGGGGGGGGGCGAGGGGGGTGAAGGCAGCTTTCAACGTTCAGTCTTCTCAATTGTTCAACAAAATCCACTTTTGGATTCAGATTCTTGAATAGAGAATAGAGAAAGATTCATACTGAATACTAGTAACTGTATTTCTGGGTGTTGCAAGAATGCAACCCAAAAAGTACCCATTCCCAATAACAACAAAATACCACCCCTAAATGGCTAGTGTAGGAGGGGGCGCATTCTTATGCCTACTCCTTCCAAGTGCAAGGGATTGCTCCCATTAATTACAAATAGGCATAAGATCCCTCTTCTCTTTTGGAATGGATATTGATGGATATATAACATGCCTGTTGAATGTACTAAGGAATTTCTTTGAGTGCTTTATGATCCATGGGAAGATGTACAAGATCAATATGATTATGGTATCATACATGTGCTAGGTGATGCTGGTTTCAAATCTCTTTTTCCCCTAGTGCCTGAAACCTTTCGGAGGCTTTTCAACAGTACAACTGGTTAGATTGTGAAAATTCCTTGACTGTACCTTACCCTAAGGTCAGTTTCATCATTAAATAATCCTCAAAATAGTGAAATAAAATTTTGTGAAAATATGAAGTTGTCATGTTGAAAATCATCATAATTATCATAGGTTACATTCTGAATAATTTCACTATTCATATCACAATATTATTGTAAATTATGGAAAATTTATAATTTCAAAATTTAATAACAAATTCATTTTTTGAAAAAATAAAATCATTTTGTGAACGTGGAAACTGACCCTAGGCTACAGTACTCAAAGATGTATCAGGTACGTATATCCACAAATCAAGGGTGGATTAACAATAATAGGTACATGCTTGCCAACTGAATATTTGGGCGGTTCTTTCCCATGTATCTGCTGGATGTGATGGTAGATATCTGTCCGCTGAAAGGACTAACAACCATTCTTGGAAAGAACTGGCTCCCTCAAGTATTCAGCTCTGCCCCAGAAGCTACAGTTCTCAGATTAGGGTTTAGGCAAGGGTTAGAGTTTAAGGTTAGGTTTTACAAGTGATTAATAATTATTGTATTCTTCATCTTATGAATATGTAAATTATGAGGTTAAAATCCTAATTTTAATCAAACAAACGATTTCACATATTCAATAATTATGATATTGGGGAGATTTATGTGATAGATATTTTGTGGTAGAAAATTAGAGATTCTAAAGACCCTGCAGCTTCTTTGATTTCTTAGTTTTTTTAAAAGCAAAGAACTGGCCTGAACTGATCTTTAAGAAAAATGATATCTGCCCCACACTCATCCCAACTTGGTGGTCATGGGATACTCTCACTTCTTGAGTGGGTATAGGTTGCAGGGTTGCTATGAGGGACGTCCTGGTAAATCCCTCCCTAGCAAATTTTTTTTCACTCTTACCTCTTTTTACTTTTTTGCATTTCTGGTTCAAATTTACCTTGTGACCAGTGCTCTCTACATTGTCCTCAACATGTGCTGGCACACTACTCGGCATGGTCCCTGACAGCCAGGGTGAACAAGCACTACATTGGTACCTTCACCTTCTTGAGCAAGACCTCTTAGAGCTAATGATTATTTGAGGAACTGTTAAACTTGGACTTGGAGACCCTGATTTAGGGCAACTTTAGACAAGGGTCCATGGTCCAGGGACTAATGAATTCAAGCCACTTTATTGGTCAAAAGCTTTAAATTGGTCCCAAGGCCTTTAGATGAGCGTTCAAGACCAAAAAGTGGCAAATTGAGGCTAAACCTACATGGCACCTGCTTCAGAGGGAAAATCAAATTGGTTCAGACCAAAAAACAGTGCTAAAAGGAGAGCTCCTAATTTGGAGAACCAAGAATCAGGCTAGGGACCAAGGTATAGTCCAAATTGGTTCCTAGGAAATTGGACTCTGGACCCTGGTCTAAAGTGGGCATTAGTCTAGCCATGGGATATTTAGGGTTTGTATCATGTTGCCAGTGTAGGTGCTTGTTCACCCAAGGCGATCCTGATGTGCTGGCATGTTTCTCAGCATGATCCCGGACATGTCAGCATGCTGGATGGTGCTTTGTCACGCTCCCAACATGGTGGGCATTGGCATATATGTGTGTGTGTGTGTGTGTGTGTGTGTGTGTGTGTTTGTTTTTTGGGCACCAATGTTGTGAGCACTTTGCCCAAACTTCTTGTCAGGCTGCCTGACACTTTTGAGCCTTGCCAGGAATTTCCCAACAGTGCTTGGTGCTCCGTGATGTAGCCCAACACTCCCAAACACTCCCAATGTTTCTTGGCACTCGCCGAAATTCCCTCAAAGCTTTTGGCATGCTCCCTGGTGCTTATCAGGGCTCTCGTAGTCTGAGCCACACTGGGATGTCCCAAAACCATAACTTACCATTCTGAGTCGACATTTTTATGGGGACGCTCCGATCTGGAGGTCCTTGGACACCTGGGCTCGTAACCCTAGTAGATGGTAGATGGCGAGGTTATTTAGTGGGTTAACTTAACGAGGAGACAATATTGAAATCCGGGAATATGTAGTGAACTGAATGTATAGCTCGAAATGATCATCTCCCTGGTGAGCATTGGAGACCCACTTTTGACTCCGTTCTAAAAACAATATTCACTAATACCATAGCCTACGGTCAGTTTCCACATTGACAAAATTAATAAATTTTTTTTTCAAAAACTGAATTCGTTTTTTAATTTTGGAGTTATATTTTTTTCCATTACCTACTATAATATTGTGATATGAGTAGTGAAATTATTCAGAATGTAACCTATGATAATTATGGTAATTTTTAACATGTCAACTTCATAATTTCACAAAATTTCATTTCACTATTTTGAGGATTATTTAATGACAAAACTGACTTTAGGGTAAGGTATTGGGAACAGCTTACAAAGGTATAGGCATATGCCATACAGGCAGGGGAGCAAAATATGCCTTTCTTCTATGCTTGAAATTTGTTGCTACAATCTTTGCCTCCTTCTGGGCCTGCAAATGGAATACTAACTTGTCTTCAGATGGTTTTTCATGGTCCAACCCCATTGATAATCTTCCTCACTTCCAGTGAAACAGTGAACAAATCAGCTGCAGCTGAGTTGACTTGACATTCATGGAACCTCCTTTCCAAGATGGCAAGTTTATTGTCCCCCTCATCCCTCTGCTTCTTCCCCCAATTGCACCCTTAAGTTCTAACCTGTGTTTGGTGGTTATCACGAGCCTTGGGTGAACCAGCACCCCTAATTGCAAATAGATGGGATTTTCCATTAGCTCCCAAAACTCCACGAATAACTTAAATTGCTCGTTGGTACCACGGTAAAAATCTCAAAATCTATTTAAATTATTTCTAAATATTACAAATTTCCCACCCCAAGAGAAAATCAGAGTCTCTGAGTTCAAATCTAACATTTTTTGGGCTTAATATGCCACTAAGAGGCCTTACTCAAAAATGTGAAGATACCAATGTTGGGCTTGTATATGATTTTAGAAATACAGGTTGTGTAAGTGTAATTAGGAAATTTATTTACACTTCGTGTTTGTGTAAGTGTAAAATTGTGTAAATTGATTTTGAATTGTGTAAAACCGGACAAGTGTAAGTGTATTTAATGATTTACACTTGCTTGCCATGTAAATATGTGTTAAACCATGTAAACTAAAATAAATGTCTGATTTTTTTTGAAAAAGTAAAATTATGTGAAAAAATTGCTTGCATGGGCAAAAAAAAAGTGCCATGCTAGAAGAAACTCAATAGTGTGTAGAGTGTGCAAATGAATGTCCAAAATCCAAAAGTAAAGTAAAGTTCTCCCAATCTTCTTGGCACTCCTCTATGTGGCACTCAATTGCTTCAAATAATTCAGAAGCAAGAAGATCTAAAAGTCTCTCTTCTAGCTCCTCAAACCTTTCCACATCTTGTAATCCCACACATGGGTCATTTGGCCAATTTTTAATGAGCAAAATTAAAGAATCTAGGTTCTTTGCACCAAGGTAACATCAACAAAGGCCCATGGGAATCCCTGCAATAGAAAGAACACATTCAATCTCTATCTATCTGACTACAAAGTATGCCCAATATTGTTCTTGCAAGAAAGGTAATTATTGGGAATTTCCCCTCATGCTTTGCCCACCACTGAAGAGGTGATTTGGCTTCCTGGAAGGCCACATCAAGGGTCCAAAAACAATTAAATTCACAATGAACATAAATTCACATGTAGTGTATGGAGAAATGTTAGTGGTCTACATTCTACATGTAGATAAAAAAAGAAATGAAATCACATGTCACATAAACACATGAAAGAAACAAGAAACATACTTGTTCAAAGCTCCTGCCCATTTCTGATACCCCAGCTCCAAATACAATGTTGGTGTTGTGCACAATCTCTTGCTAAACATTTGAAGTAACCAACTGTCCTTGCATCTTATGATACAACTCTTCTAAGGTTGGAAGGAAAAAGTGTGCATAGTATGTATGGGCAATCTCAATTGCTGATGCATGACCAACATAATCCCCTACCAAGCTAAGATGCTTAAAACTAAGATCTAGCATGAGAGCCAACATATTGTGTGACTTGGATGCATTATGGCAATTCATGAAACCCAAAAGAGGGTGTAGGACACATTTCACTTACTATTTCATGTTAGCCTCAAATTGTTTCACATTCATTTGCATGTCCAAATATGTGACAAGATCAACTTTGGCCTGCATGTCAAATTTCTCCTTCTCCAATCTCACATACAATTTGATTGTGCTAGCAAGTGCATTAAAAAGCAATTGATATCCATGACATTGGTTTACCACACAAGTTGTTACAATTGGAACAAGGGCTTCACAAATTGCTCCTATAATCGCCCATGTCATTGCACAAGGAGTCTTATTGGCCAATGATTTAGTTTGACAATTATAACACAACAATTGATTTTTGATAAATCAAACATTGTTGAAACATTGATACCTTTGATGCAAAGTGAATCTTCATAGGTGTTGTTAGCTTTCATTCATGTGAGCCACAATCCAAGCATACATGCTTCCATTCTTTGGAGCCTTTCCTTAGAATGCACAATGAACAACCGAAAGCCATGTGTTACTTTGAAAATGAAAAACTTCTAACAATTGAACAAAGATCACACAATATCAACTTTATCAACTTCTCTATTCATTATAAAAAAATTTCAAATACATGACTAAGTCTATGATTAGTATTCTAGTCAAAAAGGATAAAAATGATTAATAGCCTTAAAGTCATTACGAGCAATTTGTTTAGGGCAATAGTCATTTAAGACATGATGTGGCACATTTCATCTTATAATCATAAAAGACATATGTGAAGTCATTAGTGATAGGGTGAAATCACACTCAAAATAATCAAAGGCACCAAGGTAAAAGTCCTTTTCCAAGGACTACACATGACATGTGTCATTCATGTGTTGGTTTATAACTTAAAATTTTGTATTTCAGATACCCCATTTAGCACTACATTTTAAATATAAATACATTTTGACCACAAATTGATTTTATATCATGTATATTATGCATTCATGCCCTCTATTACATATATATAAACAATTTTTGTTAAAACCACACTTTCAAAATCCATAATTTTCAAGGTCAAAAGCACTTTTGAACCAAATGTGCTCAAATAGGTTATAAAAACAATTTTCATCACTTCAAATCATTTTGCCTTTCTAATCATCAATGTTAAAATCCTCTCCAATTTTCAAAAGGAATGATGCACATTTAGTAGAAAAAAAAAACGTTTGAAAAAAATAACGACTGTCCACTCTCGAAATCTAAGTGCTTTGAACATGCAAGAATATTTTTGATTTGTGTCAAGCTTTGAGCATGTAAACTTTGCAATTAATGGAAAATATTCCAAAAAAAATAATGACAATTCAAACTATTATGCTTCCCTTGTGATATTTCAAACATACAAAAATGTAATTTTAAGGAATGTCCACTCACCTAGGTGGTTTGTTTGATTATGATTTTACTCGATAGTTTAATCATTGTGTAATTTTTTTCTACTACTACAAATGGAACTCAAAAAACTTGGGCAAAATTAAAATTTTAAACTATAATATTAATTATCATAGATTTATTGTATATAATATATATAATAAAATATGTATTTTAATTTCATTCTTTTCCATCTTATCAATTGTTGACATGTGTCACCACCTAGTTTAAATGGTTAAGTAAGCCATCTAATCTACTTAAGTAAGCACTAACCTAAGTAGACTAAGTAGGTTAAGAAATATTTAATCAATATTCCATTGTTCACCACAATGAATGTCATTTGTGAAGTTTGATCCTTGGACCCAAAGGGGGCCCAAGGATGAAATTCAATTCCTTTATCATCAAGCCACCCCATTTGTTGTGTAAATAATCTAATGTTTATTTTATTTACATCATATTTCATTTAACAATAACACAAAACCTCAAATTTGATAATTCATATTTTATTAATAATTTGTCCAAATGAAAAAATTGAAATTTTATTCATAAATTTCCTTCAATAATGTACAAAAATATATAATTTTTTAAGAAAATATATAAATTCATTTCAAAAGAAAAATATTTGAATTTTTTCATTGAGTCACCTTTTAATGACCTTTTTTCCAAAAACAAAATTCAAAAACATGATTTGTAAATGGAAAAACCTTTATGGTTAATATAAAAATAAATAAAATATATACTTCATATTTTAAACATTCATTTGATTTAGGAATTTATATTATACAATTTTTCTTCCAATATATGTCATAATTTTATTAATAAAATTTTAATTTAAACATATGAATCCATATAATTTATCCACATAAAATATTTATACCGAGATCATAAATCAATTATATCTAATATATATAATTTTTTTTGTATATTAGTCCTATTAAGTATGATGTATAAATTTAATCAAAATATTTTAATTAAAATTTTAAAATACTAATTAATATCAGGATATATTAATTTTTTTTGAACTTATAAATTTTATTCATTTTACATATAGAATTTAATATTATTGCATAAATAATGTAATTATTTTACACATGTATAGTAAATTTATTTCTTTATATACATACATTATATATATATACTTAAATTTGTGATAAAAATTTAATTTAAAAATAAATTGCATATTTCCTAATTCTTACATTTCTATTTTATTCTTAAATTAAAATATTAAAAATATTTATAACATATCATATTTTTGTCGTTAAAATTTATTTAAAATATAATAATTACTTTATTCACATAAATTATTCTTGAATGGATCATATATCAAGTAAATTTTTTAAAATTGTAATCTAAAATTTTAGACTACCTATACATGTATAAACATTAATCAAAATTAATTCCTTACATGATGTAATTCTTTATGTTTATCTATTAATGATGAATAGTCATTTTTGAATCATTATAAACTAATTTTATGACCACGTTGTCTATGTACTAATAGATCATTTTATCCACATCATTTGCATTATCATTCTTTAGTTATGTTTGAAATGATTTTATCATTATCACATTTTCAAATGATATTTTGGATATTCACATTACTTTGTCATCAATCCATGGATGCCATATGGATGAAAACTTGCAATGAAAAAATGATGTCATCCTTCGTATTATCATGTCATCATTTACTAGTCAAATGCACCATTAATATATGACTATAATTTTTTACACATGATTTGAAATAATACCCAATGTTTATAATCAATGATATAGTTGTTTACGATTCTAGTCATTGATTTCTTGGTTGCAAAAGACAATATTTCGTTTAGTTGTTTAAAGCTTACTTGATTTTTTGGGCCAAGTAATGTAAACTTGTGAAGATGCTTATGCTGATTTAATACTCATTAGTGCCAAATTTGTTGCAACCTTCTCATTAGACGTTACATTGGGTAGCCTTATTCATTGCATGCCCAAAGCAAGACCCATCAAGTTTTAATGCTTCACATGTCACCACAAATCTTAAGGTTGTGATCATTGTCCTTAACTTTGTGCCCTCATTTTCAACAAAACACAAAATCTTGGAAGTAAGCTTGAACCTTTCAAGTAAAGTTGTCATTTGTTTTGCTAATCTAGCCCTTGTTGTGTGATTAACCTCAGAAAGACCCACACATACATGACGAGGCTCCCATTGTGATGTTAGAAAATTAATGACAAAGGCAAAAGTGTCACATGTTGCTTTATTCATCCACAAATCAAATTTTGCTATTGCAATTGGTGTGGCATCAAAGAATAGTGTCACATATTCCTTCAAACACTTTTCCACCATCATTGGAAAGATCTCTTCATTCATCATTTTTCAAGAAGGGAAGACAACTTTTGGATCTAGTTGTAATGCAAGGTGTTACATCCAAAGATTTTTACAATTGTTTAGGAGAAGAAATCCCTTGGCTATAAGAAGCACCAAATCCTGTAAAAAAGTTTTTGAACACTCCTCATGTTTCTTGTAAGGAGTGGGACTGCCAAAGAACGAGGAAATTTGCCATAAGGCCACATGTAGACAATTTTTAAAAAGTTGAACCTCCCCATCATTGCCAACTTGTGAATTTGAGATCCTTCACAACAAGCAATGTCAACAATATTTGCTTGAAGAATTCCCCAATGTTTTGCCTCCACATGTCACTTTAGGATGGCAATCCCAAAACTTTTGTTGTATGCACAAATGCCTTTCTTTCTTTTTCTTTTTTTGAAATTGGGATTGAAGAACTTAATCAAAGTAACAAAAGGTAAATCTCATCCACTACATAACATTACAATTTGGTTCATCCCTAGGATTGTTGACAACAAAAAAAGCCAAGGAGATGATTTTCAATCAAAACTAGCCCAACACTTAGCTTGTTTACACAATGTTGACAATGTTTTTATTAATTGAAATGCTTGATTATTAAAGGGAGCAGTGTTCATGTTAACACATGTGGATGATGAAGATTGAATCTCACATGGAGGACCAACTATAGGGGTAAAAACATGGTGAAGTATACAAAAAAGTGAGTGCATCTAGATTTATCCTCTATCATGCATATAAAACCAAACAAGTAGCATAAAAATGGCTAGAAATATAATTATAAATAATCCCACAGTTCTATTATTACTATATGAATTCACTTCTAAAAACAATAGGACCAAACAAATTTAAAAAGTGGACCAAAATTATCCCCATTTGCTAGGTGGTAAATTTGTAAATGGGGATACTTTTAGTTTACTTTTAAAACTTAATTGCTCTATTACTTTTGGGGACATAGATATCATTATAATTTTGAGGGGTGGCCATAATAGAAAATAAAAAATCTATCTATTAAAATCTACTTGCCACATACTTTACAAAAGCCCACATTGCAAAAAGTAAATGAAAAGTTGATTGCAAAATCTACTTATATTTAAAGAAATCTACTTTTAATTTACTTTTACAATGTGGAGTTTGAAAGTTATTGCACAATAGTGAAGAACTATCTTGTTTTTTATCATTCAAATAAAAATATTCCACATACAAATGGTTTGTGATCGATTTTGTTGTTATTTTCTTTTTATTTGTCAAGTAGGCTACTAAGGATATTTAGTTGTCCACTTTACTATGCTTATGCCCATAAGCAAAGGTGAAAAAAATCATTTGCATTTAGAGGAACATGAGAAAATTCATCATTTCCTAAAGGCCCTAAACATCTTCACTAGCCATGATCACTAAACCTTGTTGCTACTACTACTCTTATAGCCTGTAGTTGCTAGCTATTAAATGTTGTTAGTAGTTAATGGTGGTTGTTAATAATTACTAATTATGGCTAGTTGCTACTAATTGTTGTAACTAGTGCTAGTTATTTGTTGTTGCTAATTGTTGCTATTAGTGTTGGTTGTTGCTATTGGTGTTTGTCATTGCTATTGTTGTTTATTCAAAACAAAGAAAACCAAAACAACAACATTGTGTTGCTCATTGTTTTTCCTTGTGCAGCACAACAATGCAAGGGGGAGCATAAGAGCACGAGGGGAACATGAACACACCATAGTAGGGCACAAAGGACCAACAAACAACCCAAACAACACCAAGACCATGAAGTGGGGGGGAAGGAGGGGAGGGGGTAGCTCATTTGAAAGGTGATGAAAATGGAAATAGGTGTAGTTAGGCTAATAGGAACCAAAAGTAATCATAACCATTGTTTAATTATGTGATTTTTACACAATTTTTTTAAAAAAAAATTTAAATTTAAAAAAATTAAAATTTTTGCACATTATTAAATTTAAATATCTTATTTTATAAATGTCCAAAATATGAAATTATTTCATTAACATTTGGACCTTCAAAAATAGTGTAAAATAACTTATAACCACTACTTTTAAATAGTAAAAAGACTTGTAAATGGACTTGGAAAACTTTGAAAATGACATATTTTTGACAAATTTTTAATACAAACCTTAACAAAATAGGTTAAAAAATTTTTAAAAGATTTTTAAAGACTTTTTTGAAAAACAATTTCAAGAATTTTCCTAGAATTTTCCCCCAAAAAAATCACCTAAATGGGGCGCCATTAGCTTTTATTAGCATGTTTGCACCCAAACCATGGTGATGGCAGGGGCAACATTCATGCTTCTCATCATTCCTCTTTGTGTAGCATAGAAGTGTGAAGGGGAGTAAGGATGCACCATAGTAGGGTGTGAAGAACCAACACATAACCTAAACAACACCAAGATCACAAATAATGGTGAAAAGGTTGTTCACCAAAAAGGGATGAAGACGAAGACCATTTTGATGGTGTGGGGGTAGCATTCTTCATTGCTCCCCATTGCTTCTCCTTGCATAACACAATAATGCAAGGGGGAACATAGACACATCATAGTAAACTATGAAAAATTAGCAAACAACACAAAGTTCACAAAGTAAGGGTAAGGGGGTTGTTCATTTGAAAGGGACAAAGATCAAAACCATAACAATGATGAAAGGGGTGGCATTCCTCATTGTTCTTCACCACTCTTCCCTACATAGCACATCAATGCAAGGGGAGCACAAATGCACCATAGTTGGGCATGAAAATCCAACAAACAACCCAAACAACACCAAGACCACAAAGCAAAGGAAGTGGGGGTTACTCACTTGAAATTGACAAAAATGAAGACCACGACAATGATGGGGGGTGACATTCTTCACAACTATTCACCATTCCTCCTTGCATAACACAGTAGTGTGAAGGGGAGCATGGACATAACACAATAAGGCACAAAGGACCAATAAACAAACAACAAACCACACAACACTAAAAACATGTTACGGAAGGGGGTTGTTCACTTGAAAGGGATGAGACCTCAACGATGACAAGTGTCGCAACCCTAGCCTTGGGCTTGCGATCAAGGCAAAGAAGTCGTAAGGGTGCGGGCCAAGAAGAAGCCCAGGAGTCACATCACATGCTCCTGGGAGTGTAAGAAAGTGTGAGGGAGTATGAGGGAGTGAACCCTCACACTCCCAAGGCAATTCCCACTTTGGGAGATGGAGTTCTGATGGACCCCCGAAACTTCAGAGAACGATTTTAGGGGTCAAAACTCAATGGCTTATAACGTTTTTTATATCATTGGAAAGCTTTTGGAACATAGATATCTAAAATGGGCTCTCATTGTTCATTTGGATATCTAAAACACAAGTTATGGCCAAAAGAAGGGCCAGGAGTAAAACTGTCAATTTGACTTTCGACTAGAAAAAGTCAAGAATTGACCTGATTTACTTAGGTGCAGAGGGTGCGCAGCATACCATTGGAAAGCTCTCAACGAGAGCTACAACTTTGCTTGGAACTGCATCACGATTCGAGGTCTGCTCACAAAGTTATGGGGTTTCAAAGTCACGGGAGTCCCAACTGGCGCGATTTCGAGACTCCCACTCGGGAGTTCCGGGAGAAAAAAAGCCATTTGGATGTAGGTTCTGTGTCTAGCCACAGAATATACTATAAGGGGGAAGGTGGTGGCTTCCCCCAAGTCTAGGCCGTGGTGAGTCTAGAATGTCCGTGTTGCTCATGGCTTGTCCTAGTACCAAAGGTGCTCCAACTGTGCACTAACCACTTTGTATGGGTTATGTGCAGGCCTGTGTGAGTGAGTGAAGCTTGTCAACTTTTCTTAGTCCCCTCCCGGAGCTCTAACATGCCCCTCTACCCCTCAAAGTGTTGTGAGCTAGGGAGTGTGCCCCTACTCCTTCCTCTTCCGCTGTTTTCTATTTAGACTCACATTTGAGTCCGTCAAGGAGTTGGGAGTGCATCACAAGGGGTGGCATTTTTCAATATTCCTCACCATTCCTCCCTGCATAGCACATTAGTGCAAGGGGGAGCACAAATGCAACACTTGAAGGTGTAAAGGACTAACAAGCAAACAACACTAAAAGCATAATGGGGGAGGATGGTTGTTCGTTTGAAGGGGACAAAGACCATGGTGATGGCAAGGTGGGGTGGCGGGGTGTCATGCTCCTCCCTACACAACATAGCAGCATGAGGGGGAACATGGATGTAACATAGGAGGGCACAAAGGAGTAGCAAACCAAACAAAACCAAAAACATAACATTGTGGGGGGTGGCGGGGTTGTTCATGAAGACCCACGATGATGGCCAAAAGTAACACTTCTCATTATTCCTCATTGTGCCACACAAATGAAAAAGGGAATTCCCAAAACACAAAACACCCAAGAAAAATCCTAATTTTTTAACCTTAAAAGATCTTTAACATTAAAAACTAAAAACCTTTTAACCTAAAAAATTTACATAACTTTCCATGCCCCCAAACATTCTACATGGGGCATGTAAATGTAAAAAAATATACATGTACATTATTGTCATGTAAATGTAAAAGAAATTTAAAAACTTATATGACAAATAATGTAAGTGTAAATAAAATGTGTGTGTAAGTATAAATGATTTACATTTACATGGTGTGGGACATGCCTAGTTGCACTTGCACACCCAACATTGGAAGATACAAGCTTGCGTGTTGATTCACCTTGGCCACAATGACCTCCCCTCCCTCTTTTTACCTAACTAGTTTTCAGTTTAGTTTTCACTATGAGGAACAATGGGTACCAAGGTTTGTGATAATTAAATTGATAACACACTTCTTGGTTCTCATTTGGATGAGAACTAGGTCTTAAAAATTGGGTTCATTTTTAAAAAATAAAAAATATACAAATAGGATTGATTCTTTCAAAAAACCTTGATCCAATTCTCAGGGTTAGTGTAGGATTACAGTAGCTAGGGTTTAATGTTGTATGTTTTTCTATTTCTATTTCTCTTGGTAGCATTCAACATATTTATCTTGTCGCAACCCTAGCTTTGGGCTGGCGACCAAGGCAAAGGGGTTACAAGGTTGCGGGCCAAGAGGAAGGAAGCCCGGGACTCAAGGCAAAGGCATTGCAAGGGTGCGGGCCAATAAGAAGTCCGAGAGTCACATCACAAACTCCCGGGAGTGTTAAAAAGTGTGAGGGAGTATGACGGAATGAACCCTCACACTCCCAAGGCAACTCCCACTTTGGGAGATGGAGTCCCAGTGGACTCCCAAAACTTCAAAGAGCGATTGCAGGGGTCAAACCTCATTGTCTGTGGCGTTCTTTATATCATTGGAAAGCTCTTGAAACTTAGATGTCTAAAATGGGCTCGCATTGCTCATTCAGACATCTGAAACACAAGTTATAGCCAAAAGAAGGGTCGGGAGTCAAACTGCCAATTTGACTCCCGACCACAAAAAGTCAGGAATCGACCCAATTTACTTAACTCCAGGGGGCGTGCCACATATCATTGGAAAGCTCTCGACGAGAGCTACAACTTTGCTTTAGACCGCACCTCAATCGGAGGCCTGCTTGCAAAGTTATGGGGCTCCAAAGTTGTGGAAGTCCCAACTGGCGGGATTTCGGGACTCCTAGTCGGGAGTCCCGGGAAAAATAGCCATTTGGATGTAGCCTCCGTGGAGAGCTGCAAAGTACACTATAAAGGGGAAGGTGGTGGCTTCCCCCAAGTCCGGGCCGTGGTGAGTCTTGTGTGTCCGTGCTGCCCGTGGTTTGTCCTAGCACCAAGGGTGCTCCAACTTTGCACTAAGCACTTTATGTGGGTTGTGTGTAGGCCCGTGTGAGTGAGGGAAGCTTGTCAACTCTTCCTAGTCCCATCCCGGAGTTCCAACACGCCCCTTTACCCTTCAAAGTGTTGTGAGCTAGGGAACGTGCTCCAACTCCTCCTTCTTCCGCTGTTTTCTACTTGGGCTCACATTTGAGTCCTTTAAGGAGTTGGGAGTGAGTCATATCTTTTCTTGCCTCCCCGATGCAATAATGGTACATCCACAATAAAATAAACCAAACCCAACTCCTTTGTTTTTTAAAAAAAGGTAAGGACTTGAAATTGGAAATTGAGATGGCATGCAACCATTGCACCAAATTTATGGTTTAATCACGTATTTAATTTGTACAATATATTTTTATAATAAAATTAATTTAATTATTTTTTTACAACTTATCTTTATATTTATCCAAGAGTTATTAGAAAGAAAATTACAAATTTTAAATTATATAATTTATTTATATATCAATTCCAATGATGATCCAAAACCATGTAAAGTCTAAAAATTATTCAAACTATATGAATATGAAAATTTTCCAAACAAATCTAGATTAATTTTGATAATTATTATGTGACTTACTTAGGACTTCAAGATTGGTTACAAATGTTTAATTAGTCCTTTTTCACCCTCAAATATTGATATAATTGACTCATATTTTTATATGTCATTTTTAAATGTATATTACATCGCATTATGTAGACTACATGAAAAACATTCAATCCTAAGTGAAATTAAAAACTGATAAGTGTGTTATTCAAGAGTGCTACATTTGCAATGACTCACTATATTGCAAACTTACCTATAAAGGTTATTTTTTTATTTACTCAAGTGCTTTAACTCTCACCTCTTGTGCTCCTATATTTTATTTTGTGTTTCAGTTTGTAAAGTTTATGGTTTGTGTCTAAGTTTTTTTTGCTTTGTGTGTTTCATGCAAGTTATTATGAGGTTCAAGCTAGAAGGTTTTTTGTGTGAATTTGGTGCAATGTATTGTTTGTTATGATAATATAATCTTAATTCTAAATCTAAAATCTAAAGTAAAAAAAGGATATAAACATTATATTATTGCAAAAATATTTGACAAGGAAATTAATTATCCCTTGTAAGGACATGTGTTTAGAGGCAACCAATAAAGAAAAGGTCAAATGTATTTGAAAATTTAATTTCTAATTTTTTTCTTGCAAAAGTTCTTTTCAAGAAAGATGATGTGTGCAACAAAAGGACTTTGTGCAAGATATTGGCCTTTTGATTGTCTAAAATCCTTTGCCTATGTAGTTTGTGAAAAATGTGTGGTTCAAATGTTTGATTATGCATTTGTGTCCAAGGATTCTCTTTCCTTCTAAGAATTAATTTCCATAAGAGATTCTACTTAAGTTGGTGGAAAAAGTGAAATTGTCAAATTTTTTTACCAACATTGGCAAAATGTTTTTGGTAACTATAAGGTTTGATTTATGAACCTCAAAAGAGGGTTGTGATATTTTCCCACTTGTAATTAATTTTTGTAACCTAATTACCAACCAAAGCTATTACCATTAGACTTTTTGAAACTACATGTCTTGTAATATCTAGCCAAAAATTTAGTTTAGTTGTTGGAACAACATGATTTGAAGAAGAAAATCATTACCTAACATGTGAAAGATGAAGGATATAACCTAAATATTATGATTGTTACATTATTAAAGTTGTAAATTGTGAGATATTAGATTTGGAGGAAAGTTTTTATAATAGTTGTTTTGACCATGTAAATTTTAAAGCATGTACATATGCAACAATGGACGAAAGAATTTGCAAATGTTTGAAATATGTGTCTATCAAGTTTACATAAAGGGAATTGTAAACGTTTATAACCTAGCCCAAGAAATTTGGAAAACTTAGTAAATAAGAGTTGATTATAGTCTTGATTTAAATTTTTTTGATACACCAATGAAAATGAGATAATTTTCAATTTCAAAGTTTAGAAAAACTTTGTATTTTCATTTTGGTTTTGTTTTTTTGTAAGAAATAGTATTGTTTAAGATATTCATTTTGCTTTTGCAAATTTATTAACAAAATCATCATGTTTCAATGAACTTTGTAGTTTTGGGAGGTTATTGTTTTGTGTTATAGCAAATGGAATGTTGTGAGGATGATTATTCAAGTACCACCTCTTTTGGCATGGCACATTTTTTTGAATTATTGTTAATTTTTTTTCCTTTGTTGTATTTAATATGTTTTGAACCCATATTGGGGATGCCATTGGTTGTCAAGTGATGCATTACATTTTTTCATACACATAAGTTTGAAATTGGATGAAAAAATAAAAATTTGCAGCTTCCTTTTTTAATCTAATTACAAAGGATTCCATTGTTTTTTAAAAATTTATTTGTTTAATTTGTTTGGCTTCTAACATTTAAAAAAAAGATTTGTGGTAATTTGGATTTTTTCTTTTCTTTTTGAAAAAATATCAAGAAAAAATGGTTCACTATATGTTCTTTTGAATTTTGATCAAATATTAAAAAAAATTCATTTAATATTTTCATTTATTGGTCATGAACAAGGTGTGGCCATTGCAATTTGCTAAAGAATACGATAGAAAGTCCTTATATCCTATGCTTTGAAAATGTCATCATCATTTGCACCTTTTAGTTGAATTTGAAAATAGCATTTTTGACCAATAAGTTGATGAAGATTGTTGTTTGTATATATTCTTGAAATGACAATTCACACAAGTGAGCAAACAAGGGAGTTAATCAATAAAGAGTTCTTCATTTTCAAATGGTATTAAGTGAATGTGAAAGATATCAAATGTCCTTTCGAATGGTGGATGAAATAGGAGACCATGTTGCTCATTGTTGGATTTCTTGCTTGTCAAATTTTAGGAATTGTTGGGTCACAAATTGAAAATAAATTGAAATATTTACTATTTAAAAAAGATGTCATTTGCAATTTGACAACTTTAAAAAGTTGATTTTTCTAAAAAAATTGACCCAAGGACCTTGGGGTTGCTTGTAAATCCTTTTCTACTTTAATAGAGCCAATTGAAACTAATCTGTATTTAAAAAAATTGGAAGAATTTGAAGGAGCTTTGAAAAGTGATGAAGTTGTGGAAATATAAATTTTGGATAGAAAATATGATGCAAACTTTTTCATCTAAATTTAATTTATTTTTACTTCTTAAGTATTTCATAACTTGAGGTGCAATTAAAAATATATATATTGATGAAAATTTGATATCTAGGTTGCAAGAATTAAAATATCAAAATGGATTATTATTACATTTGAAAGATTTGACATCTTTGGGAATTAGTTGATTAAAATAAAAATAAAAGATCCTAATAGCTTAGCCACTTTTCCCTAGCCCAAAAAAATGTTTCTAAAATTATTTAGTCGATCATCACAAACCTATGTAAAAACCTACAATTCTAAAAACACAAATTGAGATTCACTACCCAACATTAATTATTAGGGTTGGGCAAGTATTTTATTTTTAAAGGGTTAGCTCAATTTTATTTATATTTGGCAAATACAACAATAGTTGGGTCCTAACTCCTCCTAAGTTGAACTTTTTAGGATTAAATATTAATTTGGCATAACTACCTTGAATATTGGTGTAACACTCATTAGAAATAATAGTTGTGATTTTTCATGTTTGATATAATCCAATATCAATATTGGTAATTTTATTTCATGATGACGTTTTACTTTTACCTTCATTTAGATGATATATTGCATTAGAATATTTTTCTATAGTTTTTGAAAGAAGAAAAATGATTAAAACTATATTAATAAATTTTATGAAAGTCAACGAACTTGATGAGCTTCAATCTTGATTTTCAAATTGTACTTAACATAATTCAATATTGAAAGTCATTGATACAAATAACACTGGTGTTAGGGGTGATTGAAAGTTATGTAACTAATTTATAATGTGATGTGATGATATTTAGTGCTCAAATATCCTATGAGTATTATATAACAATTTATATTTGTTTGGTTAGTTTTGTGATACATAGACCAACAATAATTAACATACCCACCCAACATCATTTATAACTTATGGGAAAATTTGATGAACATGTGAATTATTCCTAGAACTTGTTTACTGTTAGAAGAAGGAATGTTACATTCATGATTAAATGCATTCTTCAGATGTGGGGCACTTTATGCCTCTTCTAGATGCCCCATAGTTTATGTAAGGTATGTTGACACCTAGAAGGATAGTCACCTCATGATTTAGCCATCCATCATGGTCTTGTGGTCTTCAAATGCTTTAGGTAAATTATCTTATGTTTTGCATTAGGTTAACATGACGGATGAAAACATTACCAAAATGTGTAGCTATCATCACAAATTTACCAAGCTTCATAAGTTCATACAAATTTCATGCGAAATTTGATTTTCATAGTTTTGTATATGAATCACACAAATTTCGTGCTATTGTTTATACAAATGAAATTTGTACATATTAAATATTTTAAATATTTGAACAGATAAAACATTTTTTTTGAATGACATATATGAATGTTCATGTTTAATACATAAAATCGCATAGTTTTATTCAAAATTACATCATGATAATTACATGGATTTAGTTAAAATGTAAATCGTATATATTTTACATCAAGACAACATAAGTAAGAAAAAAAATCATTTATATAAAAATAATGTATATATTTTTTGTATCATTATTACACATTGAAATCGACAAATTTTGCAATAACATATTTTTTATGATTTTCACACAGATTTTATTGAAATTTGTAATATTGCAAGTTTGTGATGATACCTCACCTAGGCACCATAATTTCGAAGAAAAAGTGATTTCCCTTAGCATAATGATATATATATATATGATTGTATATTGTTATCCATGTTAATTAGTTGTGGGGACTTGGAAAGCTCCACTTTTTTTTTGGTGATGGGCTTTTTGATTGGCCCACCATAAAGAGAAAAAGTGAAGGTTTAAATAATCCAATAACAAATATGTTATAATCTCCTCCTTTGGGTTCCTTCATGAATAAGTTACAAGAGTAAAACTTAGGGCAAAGGATATGGGATAAAGTGAACAACTATTGCAATTGCTCTATGTTTTGGAGCTTGCAAGGGACACCTTTGCCTAGACATCCTTGAAGTTGCTTTGAGTAGTTGAGTCAAACTCCTTTTCATAACTCACACTCACACCACCACACCACCCAAAACCTCCCCTAAAGGAAAAACTCACATCCCACATCCATCTCTTTACCCCACCAAAACTGTTTCCCTTGGGTGCTTGCTGGCTCACTCATTGAGTGCCAAAAAATCTATCCCTCCCTCTTTTCTTTACCACTTTGCACCTTGAGTAATGGCAGGGGCTGGGAGTATGAGTGTGTATTGGGAAGTGAAACAGTGGGTAGCCTTGCTCTTGACTAAGAGAGTAGTAGTCTGGACTCTGGAGTCTCATTCTCTGTGGGCTTCAAAGAAACAAGTGGGAGCACATTTGAGACCGTAAAGGAAATAAATCGAAACACACCATGACATGACATTGAAGTGGAGGTGTGATTAGTAACTACAAGATAGAATGCCATCCAGAGCAGACAGTTTGTTGGGCTGTTGCCTGGGTAGTTGTTCTTGGAGCTTTTACAGGAATGATCTTCCAATGCTGCTGGCTTTTTTTTAAACATATGTATGTACTATGTCCGATGAATTCTGAAATCTCAAATCAAAGCAAAATAATAAGAAAAAAAAAAGTGGTCCATACAGTCCCCTGCAAAAACAAGGTGTGTTATAGGCTATGGCCCTGCCATTAATTTAATATCAACAATTGATATTTATGATAAATTGGTCTTAGCTAAGGGAAAAATAAATAAATGAAAAAAAATGGTACACCATGTTGTAAAAGAAAAAAAATCATGATTTTTTTTTTTTTCAGTTTTTTACATCACATTAGTTATGAGGAACCCAAAAGGGATCTCACATTAAATGATGACATGATCTAGGAATTTATTTAAGCATTTAAAAATTTGTTACCAATCCAAAACCAATAGGGAAGTGTCACAACATGATTTTTGATTTTTTTGCAAATCTAATGACTTTGTTCTAGTCATTTTTTATTAAAAAAAAGTTGATCAGATATTCTTTCCATATTTATTTTTCATATTTGTGCAAACTTTCAAACCAAAAAAAAAAAGCTTGGTCATGGTATGTGTATTTGAATGTTTTCAATCACACTGTCACATTTTGAAAGAATTACATAAATTTTTGTGTGATGGGTGGCATAATCATTTTCGAAGAAAATATTTTTATATTTAGTTTTGTGATTATGGATTGGTGACAAAGTCAGTTGGGCTGCGTGCACATTTGAGGAGGTGACAAAGAAAGCAAAATGTCAAATTTTTACAACCAAATTAGGATGAATCATCTCCTCTAATTGATAGGGGGCAAAATCCCTTGAAGCTACTATACTCTATAATGATTCTAACACAATATCCCTGCCTTACAAGGCAGGGCCAATGAAGAGCAGAGAGGGGCCGGTGTTTCCCCACCACACTTCTACAGCTTCCGTCTTACTTCCATGGGGCAACTGCACGCGTCTTCTAAGTGTAAGGTAAAGACCTAGGGTGGGGGCATTCCCAAAATAAGGGGCCTAGGATGAGGTGATAGTAAAGTCCAGCCTTGCATTTTGGGAATACCCCTGGGCTTTACTTATTGTAAAGAATGAGGCAAAATTTATCATGAACCAAACCTCCATAGATCACAAGGCCTAGGAATGGGAGGGTTCTTATGCCTATCCCTCAATAGTGGGAGGGTTTTTACACCTACAAGTAGGCATAATTTCCTTCCCATCCTTGAGGAGTAGATATAATATCCCTCCCAATTTCTAGGAGAGAAATTCATGGATATAAGGTGCCCTCCACATACACTACAAATTTTCTCCAAATGCTTTACTAACATTTTATCTACAATGAATTTCCCCAAGTATAGGTGAAGCACCCTAAATTGTTTATTAGGATCTCACTTTTTCATTCAGCCCAATTGTCAGCCAAATGTTAGTGAATTGTACAAATGAAACGATCTAAATTCTTTATTAGGATCTCACTTTTTCAAATGACCCAATTATGACCCAAATGTTAGTGAATTGCACAATCAGCAGTTCACTTCACATTCGGTATTGGAATCTCACTTTTTCAATGGCCCAATTTTCACCCAAATGTTACGGAATTGCACAATGAAAGTTCACTTCACATTCCAAACAGGATTTCTTTTTTTTCAATAACCCAATTTTTATTTTATCATGGATGGCAAAGTGAATCTGTTTACTTGATCCAAAAGCACTGGCAGAAAATTTCTTGTGTATCTAAAGGGCATGTTACCAAGAGGAATTTTTCTGCTACCAAGGGCAAGTCACTTTGAAAAGCTGAATGCCTGCTCCTGCAGGCATTTCATTTGTTCCCGTGATACCCAGTGGGTATGCGGGACTTTCCAGAAATAAGCATCTCTCGGGTTGTGGGCACTTCTCTTGGGGACAGCCCGCTCCCCAAGCATTACCCTATTCTTTTGTTGCAATCCCAAGATCTTTCCTGTTCATTGCTTAAGGATTTGTAGCAATCCAGTGGCCTCAATCTGCTGAAAATTGCTTGGTAGAGAAGACGGGAGGGAGATGGATTCTAAAGGCTGCATGCATGGTAGTTGTTATAGGTGCTCAGGATCAATGGCACAAAGATGGCCATGTCAAGGTTGAGACTTAAACTCTACTGATGACACACACAGTGCCTTGAAATGCTGTGAGCTTCAATCCCACCGCAATTTTCTTGTAATGAAAAAATCCCTCTAGAAATTTGCTTTCTTGAGCATTGAGCTAAAAAATTTACATACACACGTGTTTGGAACTCCAAACAGCAGCTCCAAAATTGCAGACACGTTGCAATGCCAGCCCAATATTCTCCTGCGATGTAAATTTGTAAACTGTGCAACGAAAGACTTTAAGTAGTTTAGCATCAAATCAATAGGTCTGGAGCCTTTCAAATGCTGTTGGACTAATCCCCTTTTAGCTGTTGCCCTGTCTTGCATGTAGTTGACTCTTGCAGTGATGAAAGCTTTGAACAATTGGGCTCGGCGAGAAAGCTCGAGTAAGAAGGAAGATGGGCTCAGTTCTCTCTTAAAGGTTCATAAGGGATATGAATCACAAATTTGTTTTTGGGTCCTAGATTTCCTGTTCATTGAATTTCTTTCTCCAGTCTCACTTCTTCTAAGTCTTTCTCGTCTCCTAGCTTCCTGCAAAAATCTTCATTCTTTCTTCTATTTCTTCAGTGTTTTGTTGGAGCGGCGAGTTCCGTAAAGCTGGAAGGACTGGACATCATGGGCCTGGTGTTTGGCTCCTGATCATTAACTACTACCGACTCTCCTCAAGTCAAAGACGTTGCTGCGAGTACACTCTTGTGACACTCCTTACCCCAAATGCAAACCCCTCCAAAAAAAAAAAGCCAGAAAAAAAACCAAACGCGCAAAGGCTTCTCGGGGTCAAACGATATCTCGAGAACGTCCTCGTCGTCAGCTTCAATGAGGCTGAATCCATTCTGCAAGGTCGAATTATTTCCGTGACCCATAAATTCTGGTAGCTCATTCAGTCGGAGAGTTCTTCAGTGCAAGCCCAGACTTCTTAAATCGCACTGCACGTTAGAGTTAGAATTAAAATCTCTCTGAAAAGTTCTATATCGTTTCCAGAAGATGATCTCTAGAGATTCACTAGATTCATTCGTCTTCTTATGAGCATTTTTGTGACCGAGTGTCGGACTATTTAAGACAACCTTAATCCTCTAGAAATTTCCTCGGGCAGAACTTTCTGACAGATTTGACCTGCACAGAGTCTAAGATCAGCTCTTCACACGAGAGTTTAAAGTGTACTTACTAGCTGCTATACACGAATTGTGTTGTATTGTATTGTATTACACTGTTTGTTTGTTTGTTTGTATTTCAGGACTTCTTCAATAGTCCAAGACCTGAGGAACTGAATACTCAATGAGCACATAATGAGCTTTGATTCTAGAGCCTCTAGAATTTTCCTAATATGCGTACACTAAGGTCCATTTGAATTACTATACCCAGCTCTTCAAGAATCCTTTGATGTTGAATCTTGCACACTGCCATTTGCCCATCTTATTATTATATTGACAAATTCCATTTTCTTTGTGAAGGAACAATTGATGTCATTCTTGACATGCTTTTCTTTTCTTTTTCTTGGTTTTGCTTGGAGCTTTTTTCTTTTCTTTTTTTGGGGTTTGATTCAGAGAAATGTTGCAGCTGCTCAGAGTTTGTGTTGGATTACTTTAAATCAAGGTACACTTAGGAGTTGATGGCCATCAAATCAAGGTATGTCCATTGTACCCCATACTTATCTCAATTGATCTCTTACACTCAGGCTTTCATTTAGATCAGGAACCTGTACCAAAATTCATGCCATATTTATAACCCTGGTCCAGGCTTATGACTACTTTCATATAGTACCTATTAGTTTTCTAATATGGAGTCAAGAGTCAAAGACCTAACTACGTCTATTGTTGTGCCTCTCTTTTGATGACATTGGGTTCCCAAGTTGGTGGTACCAAGTTGGACTTGATTGGCTATTTTTTGAGGGAAGGGACAAGAATGGCCCCATCAAATGTTGTGCACCTTTTCCCCCAAAGATAGCTTGCTAGCTAGCTAGCCCTTTCATTGCTGAACAATGTATTGCACCCAATGTGTTGAACGTCCTTTCAAAAAAGACTTGCATCCCATAAATCCCAACAATTGAATTGGGCATTGCTAACATCTTGGCAGCTGGATTTACTGAATTTGTCAGCTGCACTGCTGAACCAATTGGCAATTATTTTTTCCAGAGAACAATGAGTTGGGTCACTCACATCTTCTAAGATGTTATTTTCCATTTTTCCAGATTAACATTTACGTATAATCTAGATCTATCTCATTAATTCACCCAAATGTCAGTGAAGGAGTTCACATCTCCTAATGATGTTCCCATTCACGTTCCCTTCAAATATTTAAAACAGCAGCAGAGGTTCAGTTCCACCCGCCACTTGAATTCACAGATGGCCTGGAGGGACTCTTCTCAAACTGCGGCGACAAAAATATAATCCAGGGCGACAGAGTACATTGGACTTTTTGGGAAAAAGAAATGCATTCATGTCGCCATATTTTGAGGAAAGCAAGTCTGATTTCGCCATATTTAGACAATGGGTTTCAGCAGGTCGCCAAGCTATAAGATTTTTCTTAAAGTTTCCTACTTTTATGTAGCCAAATTTGGCTAGTTCTTTTTGTAGGTAATGGCCAGTGTGGCTACATCACAAAATTGGGGGTGGGAACCTTGCTCATGACACATGTATGACACAGGTAAATTATGTGGTCTCATCCAGTTTAAAGGGAAAAAAAAAGTAATATTTAATTATGTGACTCCATCCATTTCAAAGTAAAATGCAGGTACTATCTATTTAATTAATGATATGGTTTCATGGGTTTGTAAAGTAAAGTAAATATAATAGACATTACTGTATTAAAATATGTGGTCACTGCCAAAATAGTCTACCTAGTGCAGTACGAATTTAAACCATATTCTATTGTATTGAGAAATGGTGGGGGGGGCCGGGGGCGGGGGTGCAGTGTAGTAGGTAAAGTAGCAGCAGTTTTTATGTTTGTTGCGAGTGAATGGTTTCCTGCAACATTCTGGTTCAGATGGGTGCACCTGGGTGTCCAAGCTTCTGGGTGGTCAGATGTGAGCAACCCCTCCCTCCCTCCCCCCCCCCCGGCAACCCCCACAGCACGGGCCCACAGGCGTGCGTGCGTACTGATCCACTCAGAGCTGCACACATCCTTTGTGTAGCCCACTCTCCCATTGTACCTTGCCACCTTCTGCTAGTGGGTCCCTGCTGCTGCTGCACATGCCCATCCATCCTTTTCTTCCTGACTGACTGACCCCTTCCTTGGCTCTCGGGAGCTAGCTAGGTTATTCCCTGTTTTGTCTATGTCTCTCCAACCAAACTCCCATCTTACAGCTCCTACCTGCCAGCGTTAAGCTCCTGATCTCTTCAGTGTGGCTCCTTGTCTTCTCCTTTTTTTGTATGTTTTTTTTTTTTTGGTTTGGAGTTTGGGTTCCAGGGTTCGTTCTTACAAGTTGTATTTTTGTTCTAATCTTTCTAGTTCCAGTACACATCACACACCACACCAGGAAGTTCTCTCTCTGGACTTGTCCTTGAATGGATGATCATGAGGAGCGCTCGAGTTGTGTTCACAACTCCATGATTCTGTTCACTTCTGTGGTCACCTTGTTTGTAAGACCCTAGCTAGCTGCCAGGTGCAGCTTCATCAGTGCCAATTTTATATTTATTTTGTTGTTTCTGTCATGGTGACGATGAAGCAAAAGAACAAAGGCCTGTGACCATACCTGATCAGCAGCAGCAGCTCCCGGGGATTTTGTTAGGCAAGCCTCGAGGCTCAGGCTCCTATTTGAATGCTGTTTCTCCAGCAACATGCACGATGTTCTTGGCCACTCGGATGCAGACTTTGAGGTCCAGCAGCTGTAGAACATTTTTGTAGCAGCAAGCTCCCTCTTTTGGAAGTTGCTTGTAACAGTGGAGATTTGTCCGGCACAATGGTTGCTAGAGCTGCTGCTGCACATTATAGCACAAATTCATCTCCCCGGGAGCAGAATATTGTGGTGCAGAGGGTCATGCTTGAAGCCGCTGGCGGTACCGTCGAGCCTGGAGCTGCAGCTGGAGGTCATGTTCAGTACGGGGGATGCAGCAGCAGGAGAATGCTGCAGCAGCGTCATCAGCAGGGTGGTGGTATTCATTCGTATCATCATAGATATGCAGGTTTGAAGAAAAGTCCTAGTCTGTTGAATTCAGTAATGGATGCAGTGACACTGCAGGTTTCATGCAGCAACAATCATAATCATGAGAAGGTTCAGATGATGGGACTCGACCCAGTTGCAGCAGAGGATGATGATGTCGCGGCGCAGCTGATGGAGCCGACTTCAGTCTTGGATTTAATGCAAAGTACGTCTAGACCCAGCCGATCATACTCCTCGTCGGCTTCCTTGTCGTCGCAACATAGTTTTAGTTCCAGTGATGGATCCAGCCCAGTGATGAGTTCGACTCAGCTGCTGCTGCAGCAGGTGGAGGAGCCTGATCATGCAGCAGCAGCAGCTCATCATGATTATCATCCGCGTGCTGCTGCGGGGTTATCTGTTTTCAAGGAGGAACATCTGCATGCGGTTGTCAACCAGCAGCTACCGGCATCGACTGCAGACTGTATGTCGAGCATATCCGACTCTGACATCGCGAACTGGATGGAATGCCTGATGGATCCCAGCCTAGCATTCAATGTGTTGCCAGAGTTTGCAGGGTCACTAGACGATCAGTCGTCATGTGCAGATGGACTAGACTTCAGCGCTGCTGCTTGCAATCAGATGAAACTGGTGGAATGGAACGATATTGCACAATTTTCTTCTGGTATTGGGTTCGAGAATTTCGAGATGAGCTGCTTGCAGGAGAAGTCGGCAGCCATGAGTCATGACTACTGCGGCGCCCAATCTTTCTCTAGTGATCTTCATGAGTTTCCGGTCGTTCCTGCAGGGACGTCGAGGTGCGAGCATGAAACTATGCTGGCGGCGACGGATCAATCGGCAGCAGGTGGCTCTTGCCTATTGCAGGATGAAGCTCCGATGTTCGTCGTTCCTGGCCAGTTCTCTGAAGTTTGGTTTCCAGAGTCTATGAAACAGAAGCTGCCGCATCGACTCACGAATACTAGAGCAGCCGTGCAGCAGTTCTCTCAAGGAGCTCTTTCGCCGTCGACGACAAGGGCGGCGCTGAAAAGTACCAAAGCTGATCACGGCGCGAGTTTTGCTTCAATGCCTATGCAAGCTGAGAGTACAACTATTGTGCCGACATCGGAACTCCTGAAGCTCTTACCCACGCAGCAGCAAAGTAGTGCGTTGGACCAGCAGCTTGCTCCTTGCAGTATCATCGGTGACAAGAAGTCTCTGGTGGGGGCTGCAGCTCATGAGACGCCGCCACTGCAACAGCACCCAACAAGTCCTTCCGAGGACTCGTTGATCTGCAACGACATGATCTCGCCGGCCGTGGCGCCAGTACTTCAATTCACCAGTGGGGCGCAGAATCTCATACTGCAAGAAGAAAACACTGGACTCGATCTCGTTCATCTTCTGTTGGGGTGTGCAGAAGCAATCGAGGCCTGCGACTTCGATGTCGGACATGCAGTTCTCACTCGCTTGAGAGCCAAGTCGTCACCGCATGGGGATCCCATGAAACGGATTGCATTCTATTTCGCTGATGCACTCGGTGATCGACTAGCAAAAGAATTCGCGGCCATGAACTCCAGCAGGACCACTTCACTCATCTACAAGCCAGCTGAATCTGCTGCTATCACCCCTGCGACAGCTTCTTCGTCAGCTCTGGAGTCCGACCTCGCGTACCAGGCATCATATGAGCTACTTCCTTTTGAGAAATTCACGCACTTCACAGGCAATCAAGCAATCTTGGAGGCAATGCTGGAACACCCCAAGCTTCACATTGTGGATCTAGCTATTCGACAAGGATTACAGTGGCCGGGATTTATACAAGCACTGGCTGTGAGACGGGGTGGACCTCCTCGTCTGCTCAGGATTACGGCAGTCGGTCTTGATGTTTCTGCTTTGCAGCAAACAGGGAAACGCCTTGCCCATTTTGCGGAGTCGCTTCAGGTTCCGTTTGAGTATTGCGTCGTCCCAGAGAGCTTGGAGAATTTGGAACAAGGCAAGATTCGTGTGGAAGTGGATGAGGTACTGGCAGTCAACTGCTGCAGTGTTTTGCACAGCCTGTTGAGGTTTAAGCACGGCGTTCTAGAGAACGTTTTGTGCACCATCCGAGCTCTGAATCCCGTCGTAGTTTCACTCTTGGAGGTGGAAGCGAACCACAATCCACCCAGTTTCATGGCACGGTTTGTGGAAGCGCTTCACTACTATAGCGCACTCTTCGACTCTCTAGAAGCCACTGATCATGATCGTGCAGGCCGCCTGCAGCACAGCTGCTGCTGCAGTAGTACTACTGAGAGAAGGCTACAAATCGAGAAGTTTTGTTTTGCACCGCAGATCAAAGACATCATCGGTTGCGAGGGTAACCATCGCCGCGCCCGCCATGTCCGTTGGGAGACTTGGAGATCTTTCTTCACGGATGCCGGCTTCCGGAACTTACCCTTGAGTGTATACGCCGCCGACCAAGCACAGCTTTTGCTAGGAGTATTGTACAACAACGGCCAAGCTGCTGCTGCTGCTTTGCCGGCCGCCGCTGGGGACAACAACATGCTCATGCCATACAAACTGACGGGACTAGACAATGGGGTGCTGACTCTTGGGTGGCAGGACACCCCTGTCACCACTGTCTCTTCCTGGATCAGAACTAGTTGCTAACAACAACATGACCCATGCAGCTGGACTCTATGCAGCTTCTTGCAGTGCATTTGTTGAACAGATTCAGTTCTAGAGCTCTGATTGTATCATAAAATTTCCATCGGGACCTTGTAGAATATACAGATCCTGTGTACATAGTGTACCAGTAATCAATCGATCAATCAATGAAGCAATGAAGCAATCATCAGGCAGAGTTCTCATATAGTTTGAGGCTGAGCTGCTGGAGCCTGGGTGTGTGTAGCAGCTGCTGGTGGTTCATCCTCCAGGTGCTGCAGATGGCTAGTAGCAGCAGCTCTGATTGCATGTGTACAATAAAATGATCAGATCATGGTAGAGAGACTTGTTAGCTCGTGTGAATGATCATCAGTAAACACTTGAATCAAAGGTTCTCACAAATTCTTCTGTACCACACCAAAAAAAGTTTTGAACAGTTAGAACTGAAAATTGTTAAACCTGCTACCCATCTAACTTAGATGATCATAATTGCAGGTGGCCAGGCTGCATGTCCAATTCTTTTCAGCTTCAATGCAGCTTTGCTGCTGCAACAACAGGAGGGAATGAATATGCAGCTCAGCTGTGCAGCCACACTTACATGTGGATGAAATTAGTGAGGTCAAGCTAGTGTGGATTTTTTGTACATGGTCGAGAAGAAAGTCATCATGGTCTCTTGAATGGCATCAATGATTTTACATTGTGAACTTAGACTCTTTCGAGTAATTCGCTAATTGTGGGTGTTGCCCTGGACTTGGGAGTTGGGAGTGGTGCATTGATCATTGAAAGTTTTAGATCATGGATGTTACAAATTGGAACTGTGTTTTGAGGCAATGAGTGTGCATATTATTGTATAGCAGCAACAACTTCATGTAGGTAGCTGGAGAGATGAATCTGAGTTCCAGGAAAAGTTCTGTCCAGAACTTACAAATTTTGAATTTCATTGAAATTGAAAATCTTGCTGCCGAAGCTCCAACTAAATTGCAGTAGTCTACTTAGGAATTTTATCATGGAAGATGCTTGAGTTCACCAAACATGTACCAGTCTACCCACCATTCTTGCAGCTCAACTAACCAAGACTCAATGTAAATTCGGTGCAAGGCAATTAATTACACTCCAAAACAATATGGTTTGTATATATTGCAAAACGAGAGCCAACTCAGAATCCACAGGTTCTTTTTTTTCAATTTTGTGATGTAGCCATGCTGGCGATCATCCACACGAAGATTTAGCCAAATTTAGCTATAAACCATATGAAAGTACAAAAAATTAAGAATCCTTTATTATTTTCGTTACCTGCTAGAACCTGTTGTAAAAATCTGGCAATTCTATTTTTTTTTTCAAATGTGGTGAGTGAGGCCCATTTTTTTGACAAAATCCTTTGAATGTGTCAAAATCATATTTTTCAAGTTCAAAAATGCCCAAAAGAAAGCTCACTAAGATATTGAACCATATGTTGTTAGTGAACCTTTAGACAATGCATGAGTTACTCAATCTTTTTTTAGCAAAGTAGCATCATAGTTGAATTACTCAATCTTTTTTCTTATGGATATAAGGACATAGTCTAACATCATACAAGGTTCAATGTGGTTCAATGTAGCACTTATGGACACAAAAACATGGTTTAACATCATATAATGTTCAAGGTGCCCTAATATGCATTAACAAGCAGACTAACAATAAACATGATGCTTATAGTTGTGAATATAAGAACATTGTTTGAAATCATATGAAGTTCAAGGTGCCTATAATATTTGTAAAGAACTGGTGAAATTTTCTTAGTGTAGTTGGAGGGCACCTTAAAAAGGTAAGATTACGTCTGCTGTGAGGTGCACATTTACATTTATAGAAAGCAGGGTTCTTACACTTCATAAGCTTCCTTTCCTGTTCTTCTAAGGGGCCATCTCCAGAGGCTTTACCTACCCACATTTATAACATGCATACTAACAACAGACAGGATGTCAGGAAGATTTCTTCTAACTATTGTGGTTTTGTGATCACTAGGAACTTCAATCATTTTTGCCTGTAGTCAAACGTCTCATCCAAATGAGCAAGTTCATCAACACCAAAGTGAAGAAAAGTGTGGGCAACTGATGTACATCTGTCTAGTTCAGTAACGCAATTTGTGCTAGCTACATGTACACTCATGCTAGCAACAAGGCAGTACCTGGAAAGAAGGTACAATTGGACATACGGGACACCTACCAAGAAGAGGTGCCCCTTTTCTCTAATTTTGTTTGGAGGGTATGACAATAGGCTACCTCTTAACTTGTGACCCATATGGGCCAACCTCCCACTTCTGATGTTGGCCCATATGCAAGGCCCTTATGAAGAAAAGGTCTCTTTGAAATTTGATGCTAGTGCATGAGAAAGTCGTATGATAAGGGGGTTGGTTACCTCCCAACTAATTGCATCCCTTATGGACCCATGTCACATTCCCACTTTTGATTGCAGAGCCTTATGAAATAGAGGTGTCCTTTGTTGTTGTTGGTGGAGCATGAGAATCAGTGGACATTGAATGACTTGGCTAAGTCCAACTTGCAACCCCTACATACTCAGCTCTCATATTTCACCATTGATTGGTTGTTAATTCTCATTTTAAATCTTATTTTGTGTACAATGTAAATCTTAGGCAATATGTTATAAAATGCTATCATTACAAGAGATATCATGTTCATTGTATGTTATATTGTTCACTTAAGTCATTACTATCAAGACTTATCATTTATAAAGATTTAATTATATTAGAGCAACTCCATTAGTAGCATTAAAATGACATGTACATCATTTTTTGGATGAAGTTTCACATCCCAGAGCATTAAAATGAGAATGTTCTTACAAAGATGAACAAGATGGAGTGGGTAATTTCAAAAGCCCCAAAAAAATCCCAAGTTCATGGTCGATCAATGAAAATGATTCATTAGAAATTGATTATTGATTTGGGCTTATTCATGGTTGGGTTATTACTTTTTTTTACCAAAGGGATTTTTTTGCATGTTGGATTACATGAAACAATTTTTAGTAATTTCATTAGCCACAACATATGGGTGAAAGCATGATAAAGTAGTCCAAAAAGTAGCTCTATTATGCAAAAACTAAGGGTCTCCAAATAAAATATACAAAAGATAAATCAATTTGTGAAAGTAATATCAATTTTTTTGGGTGCATTCTATTTTATCTAATGTTGGCATTCTTCATTTTCAAAGTTGAATTGATATGCTTATGTTTTTTAAAATTACTTGCAAGGCAATGAATTAGACCTTTGTTTTTGTGGGTAATTTACAAATAGACTTTAAGTATTTGAAAGTACTTATATTTTTTGCAAATTGATTTTTTTTCCCACACATGTTAATATTGATGTGCTAAACATTTTAATATAAATTGTCTTGTACATGGAATTTGTTGTCATAACTAAAATCATCTTCAACTTGTGAAAAGTGACATAACCATCAATGATAATTTTTTGGTACTTTTTAAAACTCAATTTACATAGGAAAACATGTTATAACCTAGATATGCTTGCTTAGGTTCCTAGCTTTAGGTTTTTTGCCAAATCAACTTAGGTAGCCTCATTACAAAATATTTTATTAAGTTTGTAAACACCTCAAATGTGTGCGACTAAATGTGACTATGATATTAATTATTATGTACTAGAGCTAGTTATTATATACCCAATGGATATCTAAATAGGTGCTTTAAATACTTAATAGAAACCTAAACTCCTTAAGAGATAGGTTAAATACAATTGTATATAGTAGGTAGTAGTTATTTAGCCATGTTTCTAACCACAGTAATTGTGTTTAACCATGCTTAGCTTAAATATTTGTGCTTACCTTCATTTATGTTACTTTAGCCATATTTTGTTTAAATATTTATGTTTAGTCTAATTTTTTAATTAAATTATCGGTGTTTAGCCTAGAAATAATTAGCCAAAATTACTTTTAATAATTATGTTTAGCCATGTTTAACATAGCTTAGTCTACATCTAGGCTTATTCACAGTTGGGGTTCCCAAAAAAAGAAAAAAAAGGGGACTCAAAGACTTTTATGGGGCTACTTTTTGCAAATAACATTTACTTGAAACAAATTTAAGTGAAAAAAATTGAATAATAAAATTTAAAATAATTCATGTGGTAGTGGTGAGTTTTCACAATCATACATAACTATCTATGAATGTTTTGGTTTATAAACAGAAATGCAAAAATTCTCAAAAATGTCAAAAATGAATTTCAATGGACAACCAAACATGTTTTTTGGTGAGATTTTTTCTTACACATGTGACCCACACCTCAAGCTAGAGATTTTGAACCCATTGAACATAAGTTTTTGTCAAATGGTTTTTTAAAAGAAATCCTTTTCTTGCGGCTCTTTCCTTCAAAAATTTAAAGATTTTGAAATTTTTGTATAATTTGGTTTTTCATCAAGTTTATATAATGAACATGTATTTTCATTAAAGGGGGCATGTTTTTGTTGTACAAAATTTTTGAAATCAATTGTATGATTTTATGCATTCCTTTTGATTCCTTTTCTTTAAAATGTAGTTTAAACATTTGATATTGTTAGTTTACAAGACTCAAAATGACATTTACATAATATCTAAATGATTCTTAAATATTTCTATTAATTTAACAAGACATCATTTTATCTATTGGCATACAACAATCCATTAACTATAATAATGTAAAATAGACAAAAATCCAAAGTTGTCCTTTGTAATCCTTTAAATACATGTCATTCATTTTTGGTACCCTAATTGTGAATACAACCATCTAACCTAGATTAACCTAACTTAGTTTAGGTGTAATGTACAAATTAACCTAGTATAGCTTAGATTAACCTAACTCAATCTAGGTCCAACCTAAACTATTTTATTGCTTGGGAGATGCATTGGTTGCATGGTAAAGGCATAGCTTAACTACATCCGAATGATCTAACTCTTGATGTTCAATAGGCAAATAACTCAAATGTACTTGTGGTTCCAAAATACTTAAAAAAGAAACGTGCCCTGCAACCATGCCATGTAAGAAATATTTTCAGAAGAAAGTTTTGTATGCAAGTAACAAAAACTTGTTGTGTATTAACGTGTCTATTGCATAGTCTTCAATTAACTTGATGATTTATACCCATTCATGGACATACTAACCCAAGTTGAAAAGCAATTTTCAGATGTTGTAATGAGTGGTTTTTGTAAGGATAGGCTCTCTACCTATATTGTCAATAGTGTTGGTGGAGGTGCATGCATTGTGGCGGTATGAAAGGGCATTAGAAGCTAGTGACATCTCAACATTTCTATTTCCAAAATCTTCATGTGCAATTGGCAAAGTTAGTGGATGAAGGTTGGTCCTAGAGTTTTTTTCAAATTATCACACACATATGTTAATAATGTGTTGGCGATCCTTTTTGAATGGTTTTCTTTTGTTGTCTTGCAATGTTGATGAACATGGATGGCATGTCAACTGATGATTCCAACCAAGTTTTAGGCAATCAATATTTTCTTAGTGTGGTTATGAAGGGTTTTGATAAAAGGGAAGGTTGAAACTACTAGAATTGGTTAATGCAAAGGCACTTCTATCTTTAGGCCTTAAATAAATGACTACTAAGAAGGACATTGAAAGGTGCATGGATGTCCATCCCAAGATGGGACAACCAAGAATGCAAGGACATGAACACATATCTTTGCTAGATTGTGTCAAGCACATGGTAAACTTTACAACACTCTATTACACAAATTTGCATAGTTCATATAATAATTGTTAGTTGGTTGCTTATCCTTTGTTTCCATATGTGGCCAACATTACAACAATTTTTAAAGTGGAAATGAAATAGCAACCCAAGCTGCATGTGTGCATTTTTTTTAGAACTATTATGAAAAATGAAGGGTAAAAGCACACTACATGCACCCTTTTTGGAAGTCATAGTGGCAATTTTTTCTAGGTGAGTCAAATATTGTTGCATTATATTCAAATCTATTTGAAAAACTTGGCAAAAATGAGATGAAAAATTGAAACCTACATTCTAATCTTTCAAACCCAAAAAAAATACCAAAAGGATAAATGTTCAATCCAAGGTGAACTTTACAAAAGATGGTACATTCGGTGTCATAGTCCAAATTACCCCAACAAAATTATGATTATAGATTATTTTTCTTCTAGTGGAATTGGAAATTAAACCTATAACTTTTTACCACCACACATTGAAATACCATAACACTTAAGATGAAAAAATCAAGCAAAAAAAGGTCTCTCAAAATTTTTAAGATTTAAAATGAAATTTTCAAGTTCATAAATTCCATTTTGATATCTAAATTGATTTTTTCAAGGCCCATAATTTTAGAGATTTTTTTTAAAAATTTAAATTAAGGTGGTATGAACTTGAAAATGGAAAAAATGTGAACTTCAACATGATTTAACTATTTTTTTTAAAAAAAACTGGATTTGGATTGTAAAAATGGACTTTCATCTACCCTTTTTGGGTGAGTGTAGTGTGCATTTACCCATTTATCAGGAATTGGAATGCATCATAAAAGAAGATGGACTCATTTTCCAAATTTGGAAACAATGCATCTCTATCAATGGTTATTTTCCTCCTTATGAGTATAATCTAGAAGATGAGTTGGAGGTGATGTAAAATTGTCTAGTGGGAAAAAACATGTAGAGATTGATGATTCTTTTGCCCAAATTGTTACAATCCTTGCATCAGTTCCTAACATCTCCCATTTGTACTATCTCTTCTATGGTTTTGCAATGTGCACAAGTTGGGATGAAATATTCATAAAGCACTATGTATAAGACATATTGAAAAATTATGTAATAAAATCAATGACCATTTCAAGTTTTTCCTTTTATGAGTTTTGGGAGGAAGGAATTTGAAAACACCTTTAGATAAATAACTCAAAATAACCAAGATGAAAAATGAAAAATTAGTAACTTGAAATAATATAAGAAGTCACATGTGATTACAAATAAGTTTTCAAATAAAAAAGTGTTAAAAATACCTTGAAAATACTAGAATTGCATAAATAGGCATTGAAAAAGTCATTAAAATTGCATTTATCAAAGTTAAATCTAGTACCAATTTTTTTTAAAGAAACTCTATGAGAAACCATTTGAAATACTTTATATTGTGTGAACTGAAGTTCCCTATTTACAAGAGATTATGATAAAACCCTTAAGATCAACAGGGATGTTACAACAATAGAAAGTTGGAAGAATTGTAATTCCACAAGCCCAAGCTACAGTAGTAGAAACTAGGAACTAAAAGTTTATATGCCACAATAATAAGAAGTAAAATGAATTCAAGATGGTAGTAGAATCTAATTCTTCTTTTGTTAAGGTTATTGCTAGGAGTAGTTTTTGGAAAGGTTTGTAATTACACTGGGTCAAAACACAGTCAAAAGAGCCACAAAAGGTGTCAAATGTTAGATTATGTTATAAAAAATGAAATATTTTCTTTTAACACACATGAATGTCAAGAAACTCAAATTTAAAATCCATTTGATCCAATTTTAGATTTTGGTTTGATTAAGGAGTTTTGAAAATGAAAATTTCTATCATTAAAAAAGGACATTTTTACAAAAGACTTTCAAAGGATTCATATAATAAAAGTAAATTGTTGGTCAAAAAATGAGATGATAATAATTTATTAAACACACTAAAAAAACATTCACAATGGGGATCAAAACCTATAACTAGGAGCCAAAAGGATTACTTTGGGAAAGGACTGCAAGTTCTTTTTCCCAAAAAACACTTTTACATGCAAATGAATTTTTGAATAAATCTTTTTGTAATTTATTCTAAAAAATATTTAAATTTTCCCCAATCCATCACTGTTTTTTGTTAATCATATTGAATAAATATGAATTTTTAAAGTGTGCAGATTCCTTATAGATTCAATGTTTCATCTTGAAAAATGATCAAAATTTTAAGTCATCACTAATAATTAAATTTTTACATTTTTTTGTTTAATTATACTCTCTAAACTATAAATTTTCTTAATACATTAAGGTGAAATCAAAAAAAAAAAGCCAAGAAATGTGTGGACAAGCCTTTAAAAAATAATAATAATAATTTGAAAAATCACCATGGGAACACTATATATCAAAAAAGAAATTATTTTTTAAATAAGTTTTTATACTTTCAAAGTTGCAACTACAAAATTTTCATGAAAATTCACCATGTTTCAAAAATCCTTTTATATGTTTAAATCATTCAAGAAAAGCATGTGGACAGGTGGTTTTTTGTATCAAAAGTCCTTTTCCTTTATCAAATGTTCACCAAATCATTTCAAATTTTTTTTTAACTTTAATATATTCCACAAAAAGGGATCCATGTGTTCAAAACATTCAAAAAGTAAAAAAACGTATACCTATTTAAATTTTAATATTTGAATGTCCTTTTACACTCTAATAATTTTGAATTTGTAATCATGGTTTAAAGTAAAGTTATAGATTTGACCATAATGTAAATCTCGATGCAAAAAAAATTGAGTTTTTATCATGTTATATGTCATATTTGGCCTCAAATTTCATATTCAATTTAAAAAATTGTGTGAAAAATGCAATATAAACCAATAAAAAACTACCACATGAAAAATGCAATCCTTGGAAAGGACTTTAACCTTGGCACGACTAGCTCCTTTTTTTTGCTTTCACCCATCATGTACATTTGAACATTCTTTGAATTTTTAAAGTTCTAGAATTACACATTTAAAAAAATATAAGTGTTTTTTGAATGTGGCTAATAGGTTTTTATCATTTATATGAATTTTCAATGAATTTTTTTTAATTATGAGTCCTTTTGATAATCCTTTGCAAAATTGACTCCATTTGATGCAATAGGTGTACATTTTCAAACATTCTAAATTAAAACCAAAACTTAAAATTGGATCAAATGAATTTTTACTCTAAGTTTTTTTACATTCATATGAGGGAAAAAGGACTAATTTGCCATGAATACTATGGTTTTAAATGGTAATAAATAAATAAATGTTTGATTTTGACTAATTTTTTCTAACATCTAACACCCTTTTTGGCTCTTAGTAACGTGTTTTGACCCAAATATCAAAAATGACGAATTTTAAAACTTTGAATATTCAAAGACTACACACTATGTACACTTGAAAATTCAGAATTTCAAAACTTAAAGAGTGTTTTACTACACATAAATAGGGTATAATGTAGATGATGTATTGAAAAAAAATTGTATAGAAAAAATTCAAAGATCTATGCATTTTAACTAAAGTTTAATCAAATTATTTGAGTAGAGATTCTACGTGACTCCTTCCCTCTCCTATGTCTTTCGGCAAATATGAGGTTTACCTATGAATGCAAATAGTCAATTACATCCTAAAATTGTGCCTTATCTCTTAAAGCATTTGGAGGATGCAATCATTCTAGTAACTAGTTCACCAACGTCACTTTAAATTTACTATCTACAAATAGCTTCATGCATAAAACTAATTCATCAAGGTATTCATAGTAAAGGTGCATATTTACCTGAGACATGTGAACAAGTTGAAACATTAGTAATAAAATGCAAGACAAGATACAAATGTGTCATTCAACACTAGCAATGCATTAGATCAAATCCATTTGCTGATACATTTGGAATGTACCTTCCTTTCTTGGAAAAAGACATGGCAATCATTTAGTTGCTTTTCCAACTGGACAGTCCTCCATTAGTTCTTCAAACTTCTTTCCATAGAACCATTTGTAAATTCAAGAAACTTAGACATCCAATACAAGTAACATTTCACCAAATTGATTGAAATGAATTTGAATGTAGCCTAAATCAAAATGGGGCGTCAATTTAATCTTCTATGATATATTGTCCAAAAAACATATGAATTACATTGTATGGTTGGGAGGAAAAGCTCATGTTTACCATTGGACATGGCTTATTTGCCATATCATCTAGGGCCAAGTCACTTACATTAACAACTTCGAAGCTCCCCTTGGTATTCTTTTCATGTGTGTTGGTTATTGATTGAAATTGAAACAATTGGTATCATGTCCAAGAAATCTTACGCACCTAGATTCACAACCTGGCCATGCAACAAAGTTCACCCATCTACACCAATGATGCACATCTTGTAAAGAGATGTTAAAACCATGAGCTTGAAACCTCAATATTTCAATTTGATGGTTGGACAAAACCTAATTTGACATTCATTTGATCTATTGTTTGCAGAAAATCAACGATTCCAATGAAATACACTTAATCTAACAGATGGAAATAACCCACAACTATGCTGAGGTGGGGGGAAAGCCCCCCAAAAAATGGCATAGAATTTAGCTCACAATGTTAGCAATGCACCTTATTCCACCAACACATTCCACTAAAATTGTTTCATTACACTAGAAGGATTCCACTATAGTGGGATTGGCACACTCCATTGATTCATGAGTGGAATATATAGTGAAATAGGGCACAATCTATATTGTAGACATTGTTATGGGTGGAATAGTTCCATGGGTTTTTTGTTTGGTTATTGAAAGCAATCTACGGCACATATACAAAATAATTGACACGCTATATTTTAATATCCTCCATTCATACAGACCCTTGGATGTGGTTGGTTAGGCCTTCTTTGGATGTATAAAATATGTAACAACAAACCTTATAACATAGTTTAAAAACCCACAAAAAGCATAGCAAAATTTGAACAACTCACACTAGCTTTCATAAGCCAACTTGCACCAAATGCACTCAAACATGGTGGAAGTAACCTACCCCCAAAATAAAATCACAAACATCAATCAATAAAAGTGCAGTGCAACTTGATGAATTCATGAATGGTTTTTTATTTCACAACCTTAGCAAATCTAGATTAGAGTATACAAATAGTTTGGCAAGGATGACACGACTTGAAAATTCTCAAAGTTTTGCAATATGTACACAATTCCACAATAAACACATCCATGAGAGCTGCAATTGAGTCAAGCATTATTACACTGTACGTGCACTACCTAGTTTGTCCAAGTTGTAAAGATGGAGAGTTGTACATTAGCTAAAGTCTTGCACCATGTAATTTGAAACTCCTATAAATAATTCATTTGCAACAAACCAAAATAAATTAACTGAAGCAAAAATTTGATTGCACTTACTTTCCTTGGGTTCTAGTTTATATTAACACAACCATCAGTCACACTATGAATTTCCATATGTAAGACATGCACATGATAGGGAATGCATTGTTTACCTGTAGTAATCACCTGGTGCCATAGTGGTATGTGTTATTTGCTCATCCTTGAACATTGAAACAATCCCAATGCAACATTAGTCTTCTTTCATTGCTATGATGTAAATTAATACCAACATTGGATGGCCATTACAGTTCAAAACATTGATTGCTACTATCCCTTGTTAATGACAATGCCAACAAGTATGTGGGTGCCAATTGTTAATAATCCAATTCACAAAGCAATCACAAGACAGTCTAAGATCTACTTGCAAATTGGCTACTACTTGAACTTGAAATCCAATATGCTAGTGGCTAGGCAAATGGTCCAATACATCAATGAACCTTGCTTGACACCCAACATGCATTAATAAGCAAACAAAACTTACTTAGACAATTATCAAGATCTATCCCAAGTTTGGATGAACACTATTGCGTATGTTTGTTGCATTAAAGAATTTTGTAGCCAAATACATGATTAGTGAATGGGTTTTTTTTATGATACAGTCACCACATCTAATCATGGTTATAAATCAAGAAAGCAAGACATACCATTCAATTCCCAAAGGGCCCCTTCTACATCCTAGCACTTGAACTTATCAAACTGAAAAAACAAAATGCCCAAGTAGCACAAAGGTCTTATGCCACATTTCTACTCCTACAAGTTCTCTACATGTTTGCCTTTGTATAATGCCAATTTGCATAAAACCATTAGTGCAACAACTCATATCATGTGTGAACCTAATCTACTAATGTGTCCTTGAGCCTTGATCATCCATAGCAAGTAGTGGTGGCTTGGCTATTGGTGCTAATATTACAACCATGTTTGGTTGCTTATTGGTTTGTTGTTTGTAGATCATTTCCAACTTGTCCTGCTTGGTAGATTTTATCCACCCAGAAACATAAAAAAAACTCCACCAATGCTTTAGATATTTCAAATATGCCCTTGACCTAAACTGCATGAAGGGATCATAACCAAAATAATGCAATAAACTTCTTATATTGGTGAAGCATGGTCCAAGAAACAAATCAATACCCAAAGTATGAATGTAAGCTCACCCCTCCTTGAGGAAGCTTGAAGGAGCTCATTGTTATCCAATTCCAATGCTCCCAAGAACTCAAGTTGTCACCATTGCCACAAAAATCAACCAATTGATGCGCATTACTTTGGAAGACCAATACCAAAAAAAAGAAAAAAAAGAATGTTGGGAGGAGTCTTTCCTTGTAAATGGAATCCCAACAATGTTAGAGCTCGGTGCTTTTAAATGTGTGAGACCATGTTTTGTTGAAGCTCGCCACAAATCAAATGTAGTGCTTATTTTTTAACCCAACCAACAACAAACCTAATGTTCATAAAGCCATTCAAGAATGCCTACATAGAAGAACTCATAAACCCATAAACGTTAAATACATAGACCTATAAAACCCCCATCCCCTAGACTTCTTTTCTCTATGCACTCCAATAATCTAATTTGCCGATCATGTGCAACAATTGAGTTGACCTATAAGGAATGTAGTTTATTGAACTCCAAGCTCACTCAAGGAAATTTTGAAACTTACAACACAAGGAGATGAGGTGCAACCAACAATTACACTTGTTTCTCAGATCTCGTGTCCTCCCTCCCCCCGCCCCCATGATTATATTTCATAAATGAATGTCACTTTTGTTGTAAATGTTGTATTAGAGTTGAACTTTTTCCCTCTCCCTCGCCATCCCCAAGTTTTCCTGCAATAGGAACAATATGCCGGTCGTTGAAATGTGTAACAAGTCTAGTTCTGGACCTTTTAAAGAGTTAGAGCAACTAGTGAGTGAGGAGGAGGAGGATCAAGGTTACGATGCTATGAGCTCTCAATCTGGGGACGGGACTAAATATCACTAGCCTCTCATGGCTGCACCGTCGCAAAGCACACCAACCCCACCACAACGAACAAATAAAGAAAGAGTTGGACAAAAGAAGATGGCAACACCCACACCGAAGCAATCCATAGTGATTAGCAAGTAGGTAAGCTCATCGTTACTTCCTGCATTCTTTCCTATTTCATTGCTTCTAGACTGTCTTGTTCATTCTTATCTTCGCTCCTCTTTTGTTGACAAGTGGGCACTAGGTTGAGGTACGTTCAATTTTTTCATCATTGAATCCAACCCTTTTCCCAAGTTATTATTGTGTAGGAACCCAAAATTCACACCCTTTAGATTGTTATTATGTTTAGTGAGGGACATAAGTTTAGAGAGAGAAATTCAATGGTTAGGCAAAAGGATAGCTCATTGGAATACGTCTTAACATGTTTAGGATTCAACTTTTGGGAGGTTGTCACGGATAATGTTTCCCAAAAGCAAAATTGAGGAATCACTTGCATCTTGGTTAAACAGTCTGTCTTTAGCTCCAATTCCATTGTGCTTCTGTTATTAGGGTTCCACATCAATACATATTCTGGTTGCCTAGTTGTATGGTAATGATCACAATTTCCACACAAAGCATAGGGTTTATTCATATCTTTATTCATCTATTATCTGCACAAACCTCTTATCTTTTTTGCATGGATGGCACTAAGCTACTAGACGTTGTAACTTAGTCTTGTTGTAGCTTTTGGAAACCTATCATGATCTCAATACACTGGTATGTTCATGTAATTATGTTTTTCAAGTCCATCTTTTGCTCCCCTTTCTTCACACTGATTTTTCCATCTCCACATTTGAATCATCCTATGACAAGACATGAACTCCATGAACTATGACATTGAGCTACACCCACCCACTACTCATGGGAAGTGGTGCAGCCAATCAAAATGCTACAATAACTACTCACTAGAATTAATGTTGTTGTTAATGGTCATTCAATATGTGGGTTATTGTTACAATTATTTCTATATATCTTAGCCTCTTGTGTATTATGGGTTGAGTTTGAACATTCATCCTACTCATGGACACTATCAAATTTTAATTGATATTGATCATTCACTCTGTGACAGCCATTGTATAAACTTTGTACATGTTGACTTGATTACGATTACAAGTTTTTGAAGAGTTTAAGTCTTGTAGTTATTCTTCTTGAAGACCTCTTGGTTTTGCCTCAGGCTATTTGAAAGAAAAAATTCACCAAAGTGTGTTGTACTCATTGTTGGATGAATAAAAATCCCCTCTTTTTGGTAATATTATTGTTGCGTGATCGAGTTGTCAAGCCCACTTTTTTTAATTATTCTTTGTTTTGGATCCATGGTTCCATTTGGACCTATGTTCACATGTCCATCAACTGTTACAGAGACCTACATTTGCATTTATCAAGGAAGTTCATTGGACATTTTGTATGTGAAGTATTAATTAGTACATTCATGTTTGAAACCCAAGGAGCATTAATGCAATTACAAATTAATTAAGGTTGAATTGACTACCATAAAAGTTACAAAACTGTCCCTAAATCTTGGATTATTTTCACAACATCTGAGTCCAGAAGATGAGGTTCTGGTGCCTGTAGATTGGGGGTGGGGGGGGGAGCACTTTCTAACTCTAAATTTAATTTGCCTCCTATATTGTTAAATGATTGTGTTCTTAGATCTAGACCTTTCTGTTGTAGCTTCTATTACTTTCTTGATCCATTATCACCATTTGTTGTAGATGCCATAAATTGCAAGGTTGCAGTTCTCTTCCCAGATGTGCTTCAACTACACCGTTGGATCATATGGGCCTTTTGCACCTCAACTTGGGTCTGTAGCCATAAGCCTTTTTTGAGCACTAGTATTGTCCTAATTTTTTTGTTGTACGACCATATTGACTTGTACATTCAGCTATCTAGATGTTCAAGTCTCCCATCTGTAGATATTGTTTGAAAATTTGGATCCCAATTTTTCTTGTTCCATTATTTTCAATCTAGGGTCTGTCTAACTCTTAATCCCCCCCCCCAACCCCCCTTCAACCAGTGGGCCTAAGGATTCTCATACTCACCATCATGTAATGATGATGTAGGATTGAAGCAAATCCTCCCCAGAACCTCCAAATCTCATACTCAAAACACTTGGACCTTCCACTTGAATTATACTCAAATTCCACTTGAATTCTACCCAAGATCCACTTGAATAATACTCAGAGTCCACTTAAATTAACCCCAATATCCACTTGAATAGTACCCAAAGTCCACTTGAAATCATTTCTCATTATATGGATGTTGCAAAGACTGGGATGGGTTTATCATTAATATGACAATTTTGTCATTATTCCTAGTGCTTATTCTTTGCCTTTTGATGGCTTATGTCACCTGTGAGACCCCACTACCTCTTACACTTGTAGGTTGTATTTGAACTTGATAACATTGTTATTTTAAGATTCAACTTAAAGTGAACCGGAATTGTTCACAAGGTTCCATTGATTTGCTGGTGGCATGAGTTTCGTTAGGATATTTGAAAAGAGAGAATCACATCTTATTCTTCCCATGAGTTGTGTGTCAAAAATTCAATATGTCAACAAACACAAAATGTTTGAATTGTTATGGTTGATTTTCCCTTTTCTAGCATCATAACATATTGTTATATTTGAAATATTAATTTGAACTCATAGATGTTATGGGGCAAGATTCTACATAAGTTTTGTTACATTATAAATACAAAGCTTTCATTTAACTTATACTCAATTTATATTATATTCTTATATCAATATTCCAATGATTCAGTTTTTAAAGCTAAATAGACTAAACCACTTTGTCATAAGCATAAATGATTCTATCTATCCCCAAGCCTGTATCAGCTTTTGATATTCTTCCATTAGACATGAAGTTTATTTCCATGTCCCTTTGCCCATTGGTTGATTGCTATTGTTTTGTGGGGACCAGATGTTGTTGTCCACTTTGTTGCTACCTATCATGATGCACTATTTATTAAATTTGAATGTGGTGTAATTTGAGTCGTAGCCAACATCATAGGTAAGTCTGCCCCTTGTTACCTTTAATTTCAAGCATATATTTTATGGACTAATAAAAGTTAGTGCTGGTAGAGAATCTAGCAGTGACATGAACACTATAAATATTGGATCTAGAATTCAATTTTTCAATATTCAAAATTCTATTTAATATGCTTCGAGTATATTTCTTGTCATGATCTACTATTGTGGCACTGTATGATTTGGTTGATGTTTGAGGTCGGAAGGCCTACCAATAATCTGAATATTTTGTTGGCAATTATGTGCCAATTGTGTCATATCTGTTGGGTGGAATTAAAGATCCAAACCTAAGTTATTGGTGCATCACATGCATACATTTTAAATAATTTTCAGAGGATAAATGTGTCATGGCAATAAAGTCTACAAGAACTTGCCTCTTATTCTTAACATGGACCACCTATGATTTATGAAGATGGTTTGTAGGCTCTTCACAATGCTCTACACAATTTCACAATTATATGTTCATTGTAATGTTTTTGAAACCTACACATATGGTATCTACTATTTATGAGCCATATCCATTGAGATGTGAGTGATACATCCATTGATTTTGATTAATGACACACTAACTCCTATTTTTCTTCAACTTCCATATGTAGACATGTTTTTGTTTGAAGGAAATTGAAGCTGCCAAAGAGACTGATCCATCATAGTGCTATAAAACCTTGAGTGGATTGCATATTAGTGCAGTGTTCACCCAACCCAAGGGCTTATTGCACCTTCATGACAAGAGGTGCAAGTGTGTACATAGTCAAATGTTATTATTGGATCTTTGAGCCTACACCATGCTTAACCAAGAGGGAGGATTTGTCGATAAAATCATACATGCACTAATTATCTATCCTATTTGGCCTTTTGATGCAATTCTTTTGAATGCCATCTGTATTTGGATAATGACCAATAGAAAACAAGTTCAAGTACTATAGCTAAAATCCTTGAACTGGGGGGGTTTAGGTACATGTGAGCTCTTATGTATTCCATTTGTAATCATGGACATGCATTTCTTGTTTGGAATTAAGATACACATTTCTTGGTGTTGTTATGTTTAGTGAGGGACTTCAGTTTAAAGAGAGTATGAGTGATTAGGGGAAAGGAGCCATTGATTATGTTTAATGGAATACAACTTGACCCAAAGTATAGGGTGTTGTTCCCATCCCTATCCATCTATTTTGTAGGCATCTTTTATATTTGATTTCTAAATTATCATGCTAATACACATCATAAGTGAGTATCTTTTTGGCTTCAGGAAAATTGACATGATTCTAGGACACGTGTTCATGAATGTTGGGTTTCAATTTCATTCTTTGCTCCATTTTTTTCAATATTCCATTGCCACATTTGAATACTCTTCCCACATGGGTATTGTGATATGAGTTCAGTGCTACTACTTCACCAAGCTACCACCCACTCTTCATGGGAAGCATGATGTAATCAGTTGGGGTGAATATCCTTTTTTTATTAATTAAATATTATTAGTTCATGAACTTATTGAAAGGTAAAGAATAAATTTTATACAAGGTGACTTGAAATGTGAATATGAAATTCATCAAAGTTATTTGTTCATTGGGATAATCAAGTGCATGCATCCTCTCACTGAAATTACATCAGACATTTGACTTCTTGTTATCTACCTTGGCCTAGCCTAAATTGTGGAAGCAAAAAACCACTAGATGATGTTGATGGAGGTCATGTTTCACAAAGCCAAGTTGATCATGCAATTTCAACAATTTACTAGCTACCTTTTATAATGGTTTATTTCTAGCCTTAGTTTTGGGAGTAAGTTAATCAAAGGTAGTAGAAAAATTTGTAGTGTCATAAACACTGTAAATCTGGATCTATCGTTCTTTTGGAATGTAAGGTTATCATCACATTATTGAACAATTGGAAAGATTGTTTAAATTTATCCAAAAACTTGCCAGAAGGCTTGTTGTACATGTTGTGGTAGTGGTATGATGTGGCAACTGTACAATCTTCAAGTCCTCCATGTACCCTTTGGTTTTGGGTTGTAACAATGTGTTGATGTCATTTCACATCTAGATGGAAAGGTTTAGACCCAAGCTCCTTGTGAATGGTCTATAATTTTTTTTGAATCATTCTATGTACACAATGCCTATTTTTATGTGTTGCCTTTAAGTCACAACGTTTGAATCAAGTTTGTTCTACATGGTTCTTTCAAGAATGTATAAAATAATATGCCCTTTCATGATTATTTGGCTTTTTTTCAATCTAGTTATGATGCTAAAAATTATGACGTAACTGACATTTGTTAGCTAGAGTAAATCTAGACTTATGTAGAGTGTCATGTTAGTGTCCTTCAATTTTGGTTGTGCATGAAAGATTAATGCACATCCTTATTAGGGTATGTGTCGCAACCCTAACCTTGGGCTCGTGATCAAGACAAGGGCTTGCAAAAGTGCGGGCCAAAAATGAAGCCCGAGAGTCACATTTAATACTCCCAAGAGTGTAGGAGAGTGTGAGGGAATGAATCCTCACACTCCCAAGTGAGCTCCCACTTGGGAGTTGGAATGCCAATGGATTCTTGAATTTTCAAAGGGCACTTGTAGGGGTCAAAACTCATTAGATCAAAGAGTTTCTTATATCATTGAAAATATCTTGGAACGTAGATGTTTAAAATGGGCTCGCATGACCCATTTGGATACTTAAAACATAAGTTATGGCCAAAAGAAAGGTCAGGAATCAAACTATCAATTTGACTCCCGACTACTATAAATCGAGAATTGCCCCGATTTACTTGCGTGTAGGTGGCGTGTCACATACCCTTAGAAAGCTCTTGACAAGGGCTACAACGTTTCTTCAAGCCTCACCTCAATCAAAGGTCTACATAAGAGGTTTTGGGCTTCCAAAGTCGCAGGAGTCTCAATTTCGGGAATTTTGGGACTCCCAACTTAAGAGTCTCAGGACAAAATGACATTGAGGTGTTGGCCCCCTGGCCATGCACAAAAAATAATATAAGGGGGAAGGTGGTGGCTTCCCCCAAGTCTAAGCCATGGTGAGTCTTGTGAATCCGTGTTTGCCGGTGGTTCATCCATGCACCAAAAATGTTCAAACTATGCACTAACCAATTTGTTGTTGATGCACAAAACAACAAAGTCTTGTTGGTCCATGGATGGCCAAAAGTTCACCGAATTCCCACTCAATGTCCACTTGAATTATATCAAACTTCCACCCAAATTCCACTATTCTACTTTTTAATATTCAATCACCTAGCCAGAAAACCATGCAATGTTTGAACATATGTATATTTTTGTCTAATTAGTATAAGTGGGTCCTTTATGTAGCTAGTAGACTTAATGTGTTTGTGTTGGCATTATAAGGCATGACAACATTAAATTTAGTAGCCCCAACCATCAACTAAGCACCCAAGAAATGATATGTTCAAGGGAATTAGCCACCAAGTGCCACTAAATGGCAAATTGTAGTGGTAAGCCCAAATGGAAAAATTCATACTACATAATTATGTGGCTTGCTTCTAGGAGGAGCAATATAAAACTTGTTTACAAACATTTCTTGCAAATTTTGTGATGTCAATTATGGACTTTGCAGAAAATTATACCTTTCAAGAGTAAATGCAAAAGATGCACTAGCATTCTTTCTAAATAACAATTCTTGTTCATATATGTTATCAATGGAATGATGCCTATCTTGCTAATCCTATTTTGAAAATGACAAACTCATTACAGAATACCATTACTATATTTTTGACAATAATGAACACGATACATGGTTTGTCTAACATTATTTTTAGCTACATTGGGCATGTTCAACATCATGCAATGTTTACTCCAACGACCACATTGTGTGGTCTAACAGTTGTGCAACCCAGTTCAAATCAAGGTGAACATTTTATCATGTTGCAAGGTACTGGACTTATAGTCATTCTTGATTACCAAATTGCAATGGATTTTTAAAACATAATTTTACTACATCCAAGGTGATTTTAGTAACCTTTAAGTTTTAAACAATGTTTCATATCTATTTTGTATGCTCCTAGGTACCAATCATTGACCAAAGATTCTATACATTTACCCAACGATTGTTGTATGGTGTGGTTTTATTTCAGTTTTGGACATGGTAAAGGTGTTGAAATACGAAAAGAACAACTTACCATGGATAGTACAAAGCTCCAAAATGCTACAAATATAGTGGCCTTTTGCAAAAGGAAACATAAAGAAGAGCATTTAGCATATCCAAATGCTCATTGAAAAGTGTCAAGGTTTTTCCACTTGGTGAAACTAGAAGATGTGGACCAAAGTGTAGCTTGGGATTGTAAAAATATTGCAAGTTCTCATGCTTTACATTATGTGACCTTGGTTTCACCAAGAGATATTACATTCTTGAAATTATGGAATCTAACATGTTTCTGTCTAGAGTGTATGGATGACAATTCAAAATTTTGTGAAAACAAATCCCATGTTCTGCCTTGGGCATTACAAACCTTTGAACCTACAAATATCTAACAAGTGCAATTTGTCCTCCAAGCTCCCTTTTTAATAACACTATCAAATTTATATATTTTAGTAGTGTTATAAATTTTGGACTTTTATTGTGCAAAATTTCTCATCTATGGGAAGGTACTATTTGTATTATTTTGTAGGCGTGTGGGACCATGGCTCAAAATGACGATTTTGAACATGAATTTTCAGATTCTGACATGGAAGAAAATGGTGAATCTAAAGTAGCAAGGAATGAGGTGGGTGACGACTTTGTTGTTGTTGCTAACGAATTGGAGAATGGGGATCCTTTCTTTGTGATTTTGTGTGACCATGTTTTGCACCGATGCAAAACAACATTCCAAGATGAATGGGGTAATATTTGGTATGAAGGTGATATGTTACTAAGTGGGATTTGGTATCATCGTATCCTAGGATAGAGGGGTCAATATACATCTTACAGGTTGTTGAATGACACACCCCCTGCATTTGTTTTTCATTTGATCTTGAAATCCAAGTTTGCCATGCTGCCCAATGCTACGAAAAAAGGTACTCCAAGGTTTTTTATGGCTTTTGAGGTTAGAGAAAGTTTGATAGCTTGCCTTGAAGAGAGACAAACCTACCAAAAAAACTAATTATGTCACAAATTGAAGACTTCTTAGTGCATTTTGCTAGGGGTAAATTTAGCCTTTTCTCCAAATTGGACATATGTAAGGAGTGATTGGTTTTGCACTTGGATGTTAAGTACAATTGAAATATGTAATCAAAACATATTGTCTATTTGTCCAACTTAAAAACTTGGGGGTCCTTTGTCTATAATCCATTTTCTTGTCCATCTATGTGTTCATGAAAGTTGTTGACATCCTAATTTGTCCTAAGAAAGATGTTTGGAGATTATAATTGGCTGTTGCAAGTGGTGGTAATAGCTTTGGTATATTATCACAAACTTGATTTTAAAAAACAATTTGGGGATGTAAGTTTGTATGGTTTAATGCGGCCTTGATTATTTTAATTAGGAGTAATTTCATATTGGGTGGTGTTAACAAGTTGAAATAGTTTTAATCTCATAGTTTGTGACCCTATTTGTTCAAATTGGGTTTAATCCCATAAGAGGTGCATTGTGAACCCATTCATAGTAGAAATTAAGTCAGATGTATCTTATTACTTGTTCAGGTTGGAGGCTTCTTTCATATTCTTTCCAAGTATATGTAGTAGAGATCTTCTTTGCATTTCCACCTTTTTATTCATTTTGCAGTTGTTAATGTGGGAGTAGGGACTTCATGAGACTAAGAGTTGGTGGGAGCCACATTCAAGAATTGTGGTTTAATAGTAATTTATAGTTTTGGTCATCTACATATTTTTTATTTCTAGAAGATCCTCAAGCAAGATGGTGTATACCAATAAATTAGTACTACAAAGTGGTTACATTCAAAAATAGACATGTGTGATGAAGGGTTAAATATCAAAAAGGAGTTAAATGATAATCATGCATATGCTAACAATTTTAAAGTTCTATTCAATGAGAGGAAAGTTCCAATGGGTTCAACTTTGATGCATGCAATGACAATGTTTTGGTTGCAAGAATCCAAAAGTTGTATGGTGTTGTGTATATAAAAAAAAAGATCACCAGTGGTGCAATTAAGGTTGTCATTGCAGAGAAGGATGTGTGGTGAATTGGTCTTGCTTTACAACTCAAGTGCAGAGCATGAGAGCAAGAGGACATGAGAATAATAGGCATAATGATAGTGGGGGAAAAAAATGGCAATGTTTATTGTTATGTATAGAAGAGGGATTTCTCCATTAGTAATCATATATTTGGATTCTCACAGAATAGAAGAGGATACTACAAACTTACCTCATGATTCTAGTGACAACAAAGCCCACAAACTTTAGAGAATGGACCAATGGATTATTTTGGCTCCTTGATGCCAAAGCACTGAAATGAGTGCAATCCATATAGAGTTTTACATAAGCTTATGTTTTGTTTATGCACTGTTTGGGTGAATGATATATAATAATATTTGCTTTGATCTGTTGGTTGAACAAGCAAGGATGAGGGGAACTTGGATGTTGTCCAATCATCAAAGAAAGTAATTTGTAAACATGGTTGTGGTGATAATACTAGTGTAAGACGAAAACAAGCCTCAAATGGTGAGTTACAATCACAAAAAATTAGTTCCTGGCTTGACTTGGATTATCTAATGTTAGCTAACAGGGAAATATGTGCAACTATGTAGAGATGGGGCATTCTAGATTGCAAGATTAGAACTAATTATTGGTGTCTATCTTGTACATATTGATCCATATTAGGTGGGTTGTATGTATGGTTTCAACTCATAAGTGAAGATTTGGGCCTTAAGCTTGAGAAATTGCAACCAAACATGTTTAAATCAATAAAAAGGGTCACGATTTCAAAAGATGACACTATCATACTGGATGGTGGGGGTGACAAGAAAGCCATTGAGGAGTGATGTGAATAGGTATTGATTTTTAAATTTAGTTTAAGATCCAATTATTTGTGTTTCAATTACTTGGTGTATTTTTTACTTTTGAAACCTTGTTTTTAAAATAGTCCATGTGTAGTTTGTTCCATGTTGAAAATGCATCACTAAAGGTTTTTAATGTAATCATAGTTGTTACACATAGAAAACTAGACTTGCACTGGCAATGCAACTCATTGTGCGATGGGTGGATACAGATACGTGAAACAATAAATGTTGCGACACCAAATTATGACAAGGAAAAGCTGCAAGAATGCTTATAGTGCACTTATTAGTGTGTCAAGTGTTGTAGTGTATTGTCCTTGATGACAACAATAGAAGGGTGTAGGCATGGTCAAGTAAATAAAAATAATAATTCGCCTCATTGCAATTTTGAGGTGTTTCATGAAATTAATGTTAAAGTTGGTCTTAATGAAAATAATTCATAGGTGCAAGTGCATACATGTTAAGGGGGCTTACATGAGTTGTATTTTATGAAAAAAAATGGAAATGAAACCAAAGATTCATTCTACTTTCATTATAATTGATGAAACACATGGTTTTTTCCGGTTTTAGAAAATTGATTATAAGTAGGTCCATATAGCATAGAACATCAAAGTATGAAAATAGAGGTCTTGAATCTTATGGCTCTAATGAATGGATGAACAACTTTGATTGGGAGCTTGAAGGCTAATAATCTCCATTGTGTAATCATTTTAGAGGGAGCAGATTCTACAAACAATTATAAAACTCATTACAAGAATCAGGAAACTCAAATGGGGTGAATTTGCATATCTCCTTTTTTCTGGGTATTATTATTGTTTGGTATTTGATTTTAAGCACTATGAAGTCTAATGTATCTAGGTGTGTTTTTTTCCAACCAATGATGTAATAGTTGTGCAATTTTTCCACTACTTGTGTTATGTTCATTCAAAACCTATGTTAAAGAATGTCGCAACCCTAACTTTGGGCTTACAACCAAGGCAAGGGCTTGCAAAGGTGCAGGCCAAATGTGAAGCTTAGGAGTCACATTTCATGCTTTCGAGAATGTAAAAGAGTGTGAAGGAATGAACCTTCACACTCCCAAGTGAGCTCCCACTTTGGGAGTTAGAGTTTCGATGGACTCCTGAATTTTTAGAGAGCGATTACAAGGGTCAAAACCCATTGGAATGAGGAGTTCTTTATATCATTGGAAAAATCTTGGAACATACATGTCTAAAATGGGCTCGTATGACCCATTTGGACACTTAAAACTTGAGTGGCCAAAAAAAGGGCTAGGAGTCAAATTGCCAATTTGACTACCGACCACTAAAAGTCAGGAATCGCCCCAATGTATGTGCATGAAAGAGGCATGCAACATACCGTTGGAAAGCTCTCGACAAGGGCTATAACTTTTCTTTAAATTTAATTTCAATTGGAGGTCTTCACGCAAAGTTATGGGGCCCCAAATTTGTGGGAGTCCTAATTGTGGAATTTTGAGACTCCCGGAACAAAATGACATTTGTATGCTGGCCCCGTGGCCAGGCATAGAGTATACTATAAAGGGGAAGGTGGTGGCTTCCCCTAAGTCCGGGTCGTGGTGAGCCTTGTGAGTCCATGTTTGCCCGTGACTCATCCGTGCACCAAAAGTGTTGCAATTACGTTCTAACCAACTTGTTGTTTGGTTTGTGCAGGTCCATGTGAGTAAGTGAATTGCTTGTCATTCTTCCTAGTCCCATCCCAAATCTTCAACACACCCTTTTACCCCCAAAGTGCTGCAAGCTAAGGAGCACACCTTAACTCCTTTTTCTTTTGTTGCCTTCACCTTTAAACTTGTAGTTGAATCCATCAAAAAGCTTGGGGGTGCATCACAAAGAGAATTTGATTTTGTTATGAAAAACCCTAAACCCTAAGGTGTTGGAGGGTGAAAGACTAAATGTGCATATATATGTGCATGTTGTGAAAGGAACATTAACTGATGTGAAAGAAGAAATGAATCATGTGCATATTTTGTTGTAATTAACAACTTTTTTCTCAAAGTTCACTTGTGTTCTAAATTCAAGTTCTCAAATGGAAAATGTGGTGCAAATCCATGGTGTTAGTACAAGGGCTATTTGTGAACAATTGTTGGGCCATCCTTTAGGGTTGATGAACACATTGTTGGTAATTTTTACATGGAAAAGGTGGGTGTGATATTTTTCTTTTAATGCGTAATTAGGTCAACAAACCTATAATTGTGGCATCACAATGGTTAAAGTCTTAGATTGAGTGTCTAATTACCACATATGTAAAGGTTAACCTAACCTCCTTTGGTGTCTATATTAACTTGGGGAGAAGGTTTCAATGAATTTTGCAAGTTCCCAAGTAGTGGGTGTTGAACATATTATAGATGTTTTACACAACACATGAATTAGTTCTAAACTCCATTATGAAGTTTATACTTTAGTTTTGCTTCAAAAAGTACAAGTCTAATAGACTATCATTTGTGCATTTTAGGGGAACTTGAGAAAATTTTTGGTTTCAAATATTTGGTGATGTGTGAATGTAAGTTGCAAATGTTTTAAAACATAGAGAGGGGATGCCTTTATGGGTTTTGGGTGAGTCAACAATGGGATTTTTTTCTAGAATTAGTTTTGATTGTTCTTAAAATAATGGTCCTTAAACTTGAATGTTGGTGCCCAAGGAAAAACCTCACAAAATGCATACCTACCAAAATAGTCTAAAATTGTTCGTGATCCATATCTCTTGATCAAATCTTCATATATGTTTGTTAGATGGGTGAATGCATGTTTTCATTCAAATCATGGCATAGCTCTACTCACCAAAAATCTAGACATCAAATGCATAATCTTATTTAAAGAGATTTGATTTTGCATCTAGTTCTGGTGATGATAGATTGAACTTGGTTCTATATATTTTGTTCACAATTTCATGTTGGTTCTTGTTATAATGACCTATTTTTTGCAGTGGCATTTGCAGTGAATCAAATTTCAAAAACTTGGTATAAATGTCAAATTGTCAATGGATGCAATGTGTTTGGAGGTTTTGTTTTTGAAGATTTTTCATGTGTTTAATTAGAACTATTAAAGAATGAACTATCTTTCCATTGCTAGGTAATCATTTTTTTAGATTGCTTTTGTTTAAGTTATCTCCAAGAGAGCTTAAACTAAGTAGCATTTGATAGCTTGTGAAGGATTCCACACCAAGCTATGCAATAAGGTAGGCTTTTGTAAGGTTATGTGATGTGATGTTTATTAGATTAGAATTTGTTTTTAAAGAAAAAAAGTAATCTTATTGAAAGCTGCTGACACACCCCCAAACTCCTTGAAACATTCAAATGCGAGTCCAAAAGTGAAAACAGTGGAAGAAAAAGGAGTTGGGTACGCTTTCTAATTTGCAACACTTCGGGGGTAGGAAGGTCGTGTTGGAGCTTTAGGATGGGGACTACGACAAATGACAAGTGGATCAATTATTCACACAGACCTACATAAACCAAACAACAAATTGGTTAGTGCGTAGTTGGATCACTTTTTGGTGCATGGACGAACTAAGAACATACATGGACTCATAAGATTTACCACAACCTAGACTTGGGGGAAGCCACCACCTTCCCCCTTATAGTATTCTTTATGCTTGGCCACGGGGGCTGCACCCAAATGTCATTTTATCCCAAGATTCCCAAGTTGGGAGTTGAAATTCCTGAAATTGGGACTTTTGGAACTTTGGAGGCCCATAATTTTTGTGCAAACCTCTGATTTAGGTGAGGTCTAAAGCAAATTTGTAGCCCTTGTTGAGAATTTTCTAACGATATGTGGCACACCACTTGAACACATGTATTTCAGGGTGGTTCTCGACTTTTAGTGGTCAAGAATCAAATTGGCACTTTGACACTTAGTTTTTCTTTTGGCCATAACTTGTGTTTTAAATATTCAAATGGGTCATGAAAGCTCAATTTAGACATGTACATCTTAAGAGCTTTCTAATGGTATAAGGAACTTTCCAATCCAATGAGTTTTTACCTTTGAAATTACTCTTTCAGAATTTGGGATTCTATAAGGATTCTAACTCCCAAGGTGGGAGTTCACTTGGGAGTGTGTGGGCTCATTCCTTCACACTCTTTCACACTTTCAAGAATGTAAATGTGACTCTCGAGTTGCACTCTTGGTCCACACCCTACCTTAGTCATAAGCCCAAAGTTAAGGTCATGACAAATGTGCATTATATGATGTATCATGTTTTACACTTGCAAAACATGTGTTTTATAATAGATGATTAGCATGTTAGGGGTCAGAATAATACTTTCATGTTAGTGAAAAGTAATATAGAGATTGTACAAGCTCTTGGGGCAAACATACAGGTGTTTATGTTTACATACACATACAATAACTTATTTTTTGAAAGATTTATACACTTTGTGTACATACTTTTGATTTTGTAACCAAATATGCGCAACTTGTCATGGTATAAGGGTTGTACAAATGGGCAATATGAGGAATAAGAAAATAGCCTATGCTGAAAAGGAAGCACAAAGGTTGGAGAGAAAAGCAACACAAGAGCCACCCGTGAAATGAAAAGGGAATGGTAAAGTTTTCCTTTCAACATCATGTCACATTTGTGGGCACTAATTAAAAATGAATTATTGGGAGTTGTAGACTGATTGCATTTAGTTTTCACATGGATATTAAATTATGTTTTGCATTATGTGCAGGTTAGAAAAGTGTCATGGTCTAGGATATTTTTGGATACTCTGGGCAATGTCATGTTTTAGGATATTTTGGGATACTTTGGGCAATGTCATGTCTTAGGATATTTTGGGATACTTTGGGCAATGTCATGTCTTAGGATATTTTGGGATACTTGGGATACTTTTGGCAATGCATGTCCTAGGATATTTTGGGATACTTTTGGCAATATCATGGCCTAGGATATTTTTGGATACTTTTGGCAATATCATGGCCTAGGATATTTTGGGACTAGTATGGTTCAGGGTTATAAAAGGAGATAGTCTGGGGAACAACCTTTCAGCAGATCAACAC
>Ga0116229_10000396_pt1 | contig 56534 bp, 55 predicted proteins | sample S1TSphgellanicum_3_FD_87313 | JGI IMG/M metagenome (GOLD analysis project Ga0116229, IMG submission 87313) | Host-associated microbial communities from peat moss isolated from Minnesota, USA - S1T2_Fc - Sphagnum magellanicum MG | ecosystem: Host-associated > Plants > Peat moss > Unclassified...
ATCGGCGAGCGTGAAGGGCAGGGCTTCAAGACCGCGATGAAGGTGCTCGACAAGGGCAGGCTTACAATTGCCGCGGCCTGCGTCGGATCTGCCACACGCATGCTCGAGGACACCCTGGCCTACACGTCACAGCGCAAGCAGTTTGGCCAGCCGGTCGCGGAATTCCAGCTGGTTCAGGCGTTGCTGGCTGACAGCCAGTGCGAACTGTATGCGGCGCGCGCGATGGTGGTTGATGCCGCAAGGCGTCGCGACAAGGGTGAAGACGTCTCGCTGCATGCTTCGTGCTGCAAGCTTTTTGCCTCCGAGGCGTGCGGACGCATCGCCGATCGCTGCGTCCAGGCGTTTGGCGGCGCGGGTTATATCAGTGACTATCCGATCGAGCGTTTCTATCGCGATGTCCGGCTGTTTCGCATTTATGAAGGGACGAGCCAGATCCAGCAGTTGATCATCGGCCGCGGCCTCGTCAAGCAGGGCTCGCTGGTGCGCGTGTAGCCAGATAGGGTGGGCATCCTGTCCAATGTGTCTCATTTCGGGCACAATTGCCTACTAAGTCATAGGAAAAAATCCTAGAAATCGATGGATCAGCAGGGGGTCGGCGGGTGAGTAAAGAAGAAGTCGAAAAGCGCCTGACGCAAGACAGGAGGATTTCTGGCAGCGTCGCGCGTCGCGCTCGTGCCCATCCCGGCATCCCGCGGGCGCAAGCCACCCTCGCGCTCGCGATCAGCGCCGCCCTGCCGCTTGCGCTCGTTGCCCCTGCGGCTTATGCGCTTGGTCTTGGCCCCGCGCAGGTGCGCTCGCCGCTTGGCGAGCCGTTGCACGTGCTGATCCCGGTCAACGCGGCAACGGTTGACGATGTCGGCTGCGTGACGGTCACGACGTCGAACGATTTGCCCGGCCCCTCGGGCCTGAAGAATAAGGTGACGACCTCGATTGGCGGTGCCGTCATTATCGACATCACGAGCGCGGCCCCGGTCTCCGATCCGGCCATCGCTTTTACCGTTTCGGCCGGATGTGCTGCGGCGATTTCACGCTCCTACGTCCTGCTCCTCGATCCGCCAAGCAATGTCGTGCAGCTGCCGAGCGTTGGCGCACCCCTGCCACAGGTGTCGCAAAGCGCGATTGCCCCAGCCGCGTCCCCGCGTGGCGCGCGTCACCGGGCGCAAGCGCTGGGTCCCGACGGCGCGACAACCGCTGGCGCCAGCACGCCCAGGCCGGCGCCTGCAACGGCGCCAGCGCGCCGCCATCGCATCAGGACGCCGGCGCCGATTGCATTGCAAAAGGCCACCGAGGACACCGGCAGCGGCGACCGCTTTCACCTGTCAAGCGACCTTGGCACGGATCTGCGCCTTGCCGAGGAGCTCGGCACACCGGATGTCCAGCCGATCGACGCGCAACAGCTGCAGCAATTGAAGGAGGAGCGGCTGCGCTTGACGGCCATCCTGCAGGGCCAGGATCCCGATGCGGTGCCTTCGGGTCGCGAACAGGATCTGCAAAAGCGCGTGACGTCCTTAAATGCCGACGTCACCGCGTTGCGCCAGCAACTGGCACAGCAAACAGAAATCGCAAAGCAGCTGCAACAGAATCCGGCGTCGTCTTTTCTGACCTGGATTTTTGGTGCAATTGCCCTCGTTGCCCTGGCGATCGCCGCCTGGTTTGGCTGGCGCTACCGGCGCGTTCAGCAAGAGCACGCCGACCAGCCCTGGTGGGAACAGTCGCAGCTCGCCCACGTCACCGAGCGCGACGCGGGCACGCCCGTGTCGCAGCAGGAGGCCGCGCGCGGTGCCAACACCATCGTGACCGCGGTCGCCGCGGCCGAGCCCGAAGTCCTCGATCACGACACCTTCGTGCGTACCACCCGAATTGGCGTCAAGCCGGAGGCCCCCACGCCTGAGGAACTGGCAGCGCCGCTTGCCGACAGCCGTCCTGAGGAACTGGTTGGCGGCCCGAACACGGTGCCGGCGCCCGTAGCCAGCGCCCCGGTGGCGCCTGTCGTGCCGCTGGTCTCGCCGCTCAATCCGCCGCCGATCGCGCCTTCCACCTATGGCGAGAGCAAGTCGAACCGGGGAACGCTTGACGAGCGCGTCGATGCCGGGCTGCCTTCAGCGCTCGATTTCAACCTCGATTTGCCGCCGGTCACGACCAACCTGGGTCACGATGACAAGGGCGTGGCTGCCTCCAACGAGCCGCGCCCGACCGAGCTTGCACCGATCGACTTTGAGCTGCCGATCGCAAAAACGGCGAGCGCCGCGCCAGCTCCTGCAATGGGACCCGATACCATCTTGCGCATGGACGAGCCGGCTGCAGCCGATGTGCCGGCCGCGGCCATTGTCTCGGAGCGTGACCAGGAAGCCGAACAGGCTTCCGTGCAATTTCGCCTGATCCAGTTCGCATCGGTTGTCGAGCAGGCCGAGGAACTGCAGCGCAATCACGAGCCGACCAAATCGATCGCCATCTTGCGCCAGTACGTGCTGCGCGATGAAACCATTCCGACCTTGATGTGGCTGATGCTTTTCGCGCTTTATCGCGAGGTCAACAAGCGGCCGGTGTATGACGCCCTGGGCGAGCACTTTGCGCGCCGCTACAAGCGACCGATGGCGCGCTGGGACGAGCCTTTGCAATCACTCGCGCCGCAAACCCCGCTTGCCAGCCTGACCGAGCTGAATGCTGCGATCCGGGCGAATTGGGGGACCCAGGCGGGCATCGAAATGGTGCGCGCGCTGACCTGCGGGCGCGATCAGCCCAACGAGGTCATCTTTAACGCCGTGCTGCAGCGGGACCTGCTGCAAATGGCAAAGGTCTTCCCGCTGAGCGACACCGTCACCCAGTTCTGATCGCTGCCCGCGTTAGGGCCTGCGCGCGGACAAAAGCGGCTGCAAGGGCTGCCAGACATTGTTCAGCAGCATCGGCTGGGCCTCGGCCGAAGGATGGATGCGGTCGCCCTGGAACAGGTCGCTCTCGGTTGCAAATCCGGCAAAGAGGAAGGGCACGAGGGCGATCTTTTGCGACTTGGCCAGATCAGCGTACATGGCCATGAACTGTGAGGTGTAGTCGCTGCCGTAGTTGGGCGGCAACTGGATGCCGGTGATCAGCACCTTGGCGTGCGCGGCCTTGGCAAGCAGGATCATCTGCTCGAGGTTGTTCTTGGCCGCTGGCACCGGCAGACCGCGCAAGCCGTCGTTGCCGCCCAGTTCGATGATGACGATCTCAGGATGCTCGCGGGCGAGCAGCGCAGGCAGCCGCGCGAGGCCATTGCTCGTCGTGTCGCCGCTGATGCTGGCATTGACGACGTTATAATCGAAGTGCTGTTGCTCGAGCCTCTCGCGCAGCAGTTGCACCCAGCCGGTATCGCGAACGAGTCCGAATTCAGCTGAAATGCTGTCGCCAACGACAAGCAGAGTCGCCTGATGGGCATCAGGCGCGGCGCTTGCAAGACCCCCTGGAATTCCGCTGATCACCAATGTCACGGCGGTGAGCAGTCGCATGAGTAGCGAACGGCCGAACTGAGTCATGTCTGAGAAGATCATTGAAGTCGTCGATTTGGGAAAAGAAGTGAAGGATGCGATCGGCACGCTGACCATCCTCTCTGCTGTCAGCTTCTCGGTCAAGACCGGTGAGACCGTCGCCATCGTTGGCGCGTCGGGTTCGGGCAAATCAACGCTACTGGGCCTCATCGCGGGATTGGACCGCGGCACGCACGGTACGGTTCGACTCGGCGGCGAGGATTTGTCATCGCTTGACGAGGACGGCCGGGCGCGCCTGCGCGCGGCCAAGGTCGGGTTCGTGTTCCAGTCATTCCAGCTCCTGCCCCACCTTTCCGCGCTTGAGAACGTCATGCTGCCGATGGAACTGCAAGGCGCAGGCAGCGCCCGCGAGCGCAGCCAGGATATGCTTGCCGAGGTCGGCCTTGCCAAGCGCTTTCACCATTACCCGAAGACACTTTCCGGCGGCGAGCAGCAGCGCGTGGCGCTGGCGCGCGCCTTCGTCATGCGCCCGCCGCTGCTGCTTGCCGATGAACCCACCGGTAGCCTTGATGCCGCGACCGGGCTTGGCATCATGGATCTGATGTTCAAGCTCAACTCCGAGTACACCTCGACGCTGGTGATGGTCACGCACGACACCGATATCGCCAAGCGCTGTGCCCGCAGACTGACGCTATCGGCGGGCCAGCTGATCGCCGACGAATCGTTGGCGCCCCTGGCTCACGAATACGACGCAACGCGGTGATTCAGGCTCGCGCGAATGGCCGGGATCAATTCGGACGCGGTCATGCCGATCGGGCCCACGCCAGCGGCGACGAGCCTGTCTGCGCCATCGCCATGGATGAAGCATGCACAAAGCACGGTGTCAAAGGCCGCCTGTCCCTGGCCAAGCAGCGCGCCGCACACGCCCGAGAGCACGTCGCCCGTGCCGCCGCTTGCAAGACCGGGATTGCCCGAGGGATTGATTGCAAAGCGTCCCGACGGTTCTGCAATGATGCTGCCCGTCCCCTTCAGGATGACAACGACGTTGTGACGTGTCGCCAGGCGCAAGGCGGCGCTGACGCGGTCGCCCTGGACCTTGTCGATCGGCTCGTCAAGAAGCCTTGCTGCCTCGAGCGGGTGCGGCGTAAGTACCGTGGCTGCCGCCCGGCCGTGCAGCTGACTTAGGAGCTGCCGCTCGCGCGACATCAGGTTGAGCGCATCGGCATCGAATACCGCCGGCAGCTTTGCGGTGAGGACGCGCTGCAGGACTTCTTTTGCCTCTTCGCTTTGGCCAAGCCCCGGACCGATGACGACGACATCGGCATGGTCGAGATCAATCCTGGCCTGCAGCATCAGCTCGGGATGCACGAGATCGACCGAGAGCGGCTGATCGGCCAGCATTTGCACGAAGACCTTGCCGGCACCGCAAAATAGCGCCGCGCGTGCCGCAAGCAATACCGCGCCGGTGCTGCCTCTTGCGCCGCCGATGACTGCGATCGTGCCAAAGCTGCCCTTGTTCGAGTCTTTCTTGCGCGCACGCAGCAGCGCCTTGAAGGCAAGGGGGTCGTTGAGAAACCCGGGCGTTGCGATATCGGGTACGGGCGAGAGCGGCGCGATGACGATGCGACCGCAGAAATCCGGACCCTGGCCGGTATACAGTCCGGGCTTGATGGCCAGAAAACTCACCGTCTCGTCAGCGCAAACGGTAGGTGCGAGGGCAACGCCGGTATTGCCGATGAGGCCGCTCGGTACATCGAGCGCCAGCACCGGCACGCCCTTTTGCCGGGCGCGGTTGATGGCTTCGATCGCGTCTTTTGCTTCGGCCTTCGGTGCGCGGTTCAGACCGCTGCCGAAAATGGCATCAACGATCAGGGCAGAATCGTCCAAGGCATCGCGAAACGGCACGAGTGCCACGCCTGCACTTTGCGCCTTGTGCCAGGCGAGCAGCGCATCAGCGGCACCTGGCGGGCCGTCATAGACTTGCATCACTTCACAGGGCACGCCCTGTTCGTGCAGGATTCTTGCAACGACAAGGCCATCGCCACCATTGTCGCCGCGGCCGGTGACGATCCGAAACGGACCCGGATGGGCACGGGCCAGGGCAATAGCGCGGATCGCGGCCTTCGCTCCGGCCTGCTCCATGAGCGGTGGCGAGACCTTCAGCTCGAGCGCGCGGCGCTCCCATGCACTGAGGTCATCGTTGAGGTAAATCGGTTGCAATGCGGCCATGTGCGGCGCTACTTTCTTTCATACCGGCTAAGGGTCAGCCCGTCGAGATCGATTTCCGGCGTCTTTTGCGTCACCAGGTCCGCCAGGATCTGACCGCATCCGCACGCCATGGTCCAGCCTGTCGAGCCGTGCCCGACATTCAGAAAAACGCGCTCAACCCCGCTCGCGCCAAGCACCGGTGGACCATCGGGCAGCATCGGACGTGCCCCGACCCAGTAGGTCGCCTGGCTATAGTCGGCAGCGCCTGGAAACCAGTCGCGCGCGACCTTGATCAGGCAGCGCAGCGCAGCCTGCCGAAGCGAAAGCGCGTGCGAGCCGATTTCGGCTGTTCCGGCCACCCGCAGGCGTTTGCCAAGACGGGTAATGGCGACCTTGTAGGCCTCGTCCATGACAGCTGACTGCGGTGCATAGGTCGGCTCGCGAATGGCCACCGTGGCCGAATAGCCCTTGACCGGAAAAAGCGGTATGCGTACGCCAAGCGGTCGCATCAGGGCGGCACTGTCTACGCCCGCGCAAACGACGAGCGCATCGGCCTCGTGCGTTGTACCTTCGGATTTCAGCCTGACCCCCGTCGAATCGCTCGAGATCGCGAGCACGCGTTCGTTAAAGCGAAAGTTGACGCCATGGGCCTCGGTGAGATCGCGCACCTGGCGCGTGAAGAGCGGGCAGTTGCCCACTTCCGCACCGCTCAGGTAGACGCCGCCTTCGAAGGCCGTATCCGCAAGCGCCGGCTCGCGCCTTCTCGCCCCTTGCGCGTCGAGCACTTCATGACTGACGCCGGCTGCGGCGAGCACGGCAATGGCCGGACCGGCCAGCGCCCGATCGGCCTTGCTGCGAAAAAGCTGAAGCATGCCGTCGGCACGCTGGTAATCGAGATCATGTGCGGCGCCAAGTTCGTGCAGCTTGTCGCGGCTGTAGAGCGCAATGCGCTGCATGCGCGCCTTGTTCACGGCGTAGCGCTCGAGCGTGCATTCGCCAAGCCAGCGCAAGAGCCAGCGCCAAAGACTCGGATCAAGCGTTGGCCGGAAAATAACCGGAGCCTCGGGGCGAAACAGATACGACAGGACTTTGCCTGGCATTCCAGGCGCGGCCCAGGGGGTGACGTAGCCTGGGGCGATCAGGCCCGCATTGCCATAGCTTGTCTCCTGGGCGACGCCGGCGCAGCGCTCAAGGACCGTGACGTCGCAGCCGGCGCGCCAAAGGTAATACGCGGTGGTCACGCCAATCACGCCAGCACCGAGAACGATCACGCGCATTGAGGGACTTTCAGGTTAGCCAACACGGGCGCGCAATGAGGCTCTAAATGTATAATTCATCTTTCAGTCGCAAAATTCTCGATGAGCCTGGCGCCCCAGCATTTTGATACGTTTCCTGGCGCAAGTGCGCTCTCCCAATTCCGCGTTGCCAGCCTGATTCCGAGACTCAGGGCGATCGATCCCGAGATCGCTTCAATCTCGGCGCGTTACCTCCACTTCGTCGCCTCGAGCGAACCCCTCACGTCCGCAGACACGCAAAGGCTGCTTGCCCTTTTGACCTATGGCGAGCGCGCAGACGATGCCGAGGGTGAGCACTTCGTGGTGATCCCAAGGTTTGGCACCATCTCGCCTTGGGCCAGCAAGGCCACCGAGATCGCCCGGCACTGCGGCCTTGATTCGGTCTTTCGCGTCGAGCGCGGCATCCGCTACAGCGTGCGCTTTAAGAGCCGCCTTATCAAACGCGCCGGCGCCTTATCCGGGAGTGCCCAGGCAGCCATCGCGCCACTGCTTCATGATCGCATGATCGAGATGGTGGTGCCTGCCGATTTCAGGGTCGCGTCGTTGTTCGAGAGCCTGCCAGGACCTGCGCTTGAGCGCGTCGATGTTCTGCACCACGGCAAAAAGGCGCTGTTCGAGGCCAACGGCAAGTGGGGTCTTGCGCTCTCCGATGACGAACTCGATTACCTCCATGCGAGCTTCACCGCGCTTGGGCGCGATCCGACCGATGTCGAGCTGATGATGTTCGCCCAGGCCAACAGCGAGCACTGCCGCCACAAGATCTTCAATGCCGACTGGATCATCGATGGCGATGTCAAGGACATGTCGCTGTTTGCGATGATCCGCAATACCGAGAAGTGCGCGCCGGGAAATACGATCGTGGCCTACGCCGACAACGCGGCGATCATGTCTGGCCGCAGTGCCGAGCGCTGGTTCCCGGGTCCCGCGCACGAGTACCGGGCGGTGCTTGAGAACACCGACGTGGTCATGAAGGTCGAGACGCACAACCACCCCACGGCGATCGCGCCGTTTCCGGGGGCCTCAACCGGCGCCGGTGGTGAAATCCGCGACGAGGGTGCGACCGGCCGGGGCGCCAAGCCGAAGGCCGGCCTGACCGGATTCTCGGTGTCGCACCTGAGGTTGCCCGGGGCCCTGCGCGCCTGGGAAAACGATGTCGACGTTGCGATAGCGCCGGGCCTGCGCGACGGCGCGAAGACCTGCGCCGATTACGGCCAGCCGGCGCGCATTGCTTCTGCGCTTGAGATCATGCTCTCGGCACCCCTTGGCGGTGCAGCCTTTAACAACGAGTTCGGCAGGCCCAATCTTCTCGGCTATTTTCGCGTCTACCAGCAAAACGTCGCGGGTCGGCGCTTTGGCTACCTAAAGCCGATCATGATCGCAGGCGGCCTTGGCAACGTGCGGGCGATGCACACCAAAAAGGAAACCTTCCCGCCTGGCACACTCCTGATCCATCTGGGGGGGCCTGGCATGCGCATCGGCATGGGTGGCGGTGCGGCAAGCTCGATGGCCACCGGCGTCAACCAGGCCGAGCTCGATTTCGATTCGGTGCAACGCGGCAATCCGGAAATGCAGCGCCGCGCACAGGAGGTCATCGACCGCTGCTGGGCGCTTGGCGCGGGCAACCCGATCCTGTCGATTCACGATGTCGGTGCGGGGGGCCTGTCCAATGCCTTTCCGGAACTCATCGAAGGCGCAGGCCGGGGTGGACGTTTCGATCTGCGCGCAATTCCACTGGAAGAATCGGGCCTGTCACCGCGCGAGATCTGGAGTAATGAATCCCAGGAGCGCTATGTCCTTGCCATCGCTGAGGATCAGTTCGAGCACTTTGCAGCGATGGCCCGGCGCGAGCGTTGCCCATTTGCCGTCGTCGGACGGGCAGAGCAGAAGCCGCATCTCGAAGTCGCCGATGCGCAGTTGCAAACGCACCCGGTCGATCTCGATCTCGACGTCCTGTTCGGCAAGCCGCCGAAGATGCTGCGCGAGGTGCAACGGCTCGAGGTCGCTGCAGCCGAGCTCGACTTGACCGACATCGCGCTTGCCGATGCGATCGAGCGCGTGCTCACGCATGCAACGGTTGCCGACAAGCGCTTTCTCGTGACCATTGGCGATCGCAGCGTCGGCGGCTTGAACCACCGCGACCAGATGGTTGGGCCCTGGCAGGTTGCCGTTGCCGATTGTGCCGTGACGCTCTTTGACTATTCAGGCTACGCCGGCGAGGCCATGGCGATGGGCGAGCGCAGCCCGCTTGCCGTGCTCGATGGACCGGCGTCTGGCCGCATGGCAATCGGTGAGGCGCTCACCAATCTGGCTGCTGCGCCCGTCAAGTCGCTCGAGGACATCAAGCTTTCGGCCAACTGGATGGCCGCCTGTGGCAGTCCGGGCCAGGACGCGGCCCTGTATGACACGGTCAAAGCCGTCGGCATGGAGCTTTGCCCGGCGCTAGGCATTGGCATCCCGGTGGGCAAGGATTCGTTGTCGATGCGCACCGCATGGCACGAAGCGTCCGAGGCCAAGGAGGTCATCGCGCCGGTCTCGCTGATTGTCTCGGCGTTTGCCGTGCTTGATGACGTGCGCACGTCGCTCACGCCGCAGCTGGCACGGCGCGACGACACGCTTTTGCTCCTGATTGATCTTGGCGCCGGACAAAACCGCCTGGGCGCATCGATCCTCGCGCAAGTCACCAACCAGATCGGCCAGCATGTGCCCGATCTTGATGATGCGCAGCGCGTCAGGAATTTCTTTCTGGCCATCCAGGCGCTAAATGCCGAGGGAGCGCTTCTCGCCTATCACGACCGGTCCGACGGCGGCCTGCTTGCGACGGTGGCCGAGATGGCCTTTGCCGGCAACGTCGGCGTCACGCTCAACGTCGACATCCTCACGCTGGAAGGCGAGCACGCGTCAGACTATGGCGATGCAAAGAACTGGGCGCAGCAGATCACGGCAAGGCGCGACGAGCTGACGCTAAGGGCGCTCTTTGCCGAAGAACTTGGCGCGGTGATCCAGATCGAGAAGAGCCGCCTGGGTGCCGTCATGGGGCGCCTGCGCGAATTCGGCCTGGGTGCGCTCAGTCATGTCATCGGCAAGCCCAACAACAGTCATACGCTGGAGATCTTTCGCGATGCCAGGCAGATCTATTCGGCTTCGTGCAAGGCGCTTCATGCGCGCTGGGGCGAGAGCAGCTGGCAGATTTCCCGCCTGCGCGACAATCCCGCATGCGCCGATGCCGAGTACGCGGCGCTTGGCGATGCCAGCGATCCGGGCCTTTCGATCCAGGTCTCGTTTGCGCTATCCGACGACATCGCCGCCCCCTTCATCGCGCGCGGCGCCAAGCCGCGCATCGCGGTGTTGCGCGAGCAGGGTGTCAATAGCCACATCGAGTTGGCCTACGCTTTTCACAAGGCCGGATTCGAGGCGGTTGACGTGCACATGAGCGATCTTTCCAGCGGCACATTTGATCTTGCTCAATTCAAGGGGTTCGTGGCCTGCGGCGGCTTTAGCTACGGCGACGTGCTTGGGGCGGGCGAGGGCTGGGCCAAGTCGATTCTCTACAATCAACGCCTGCGTGAGATGTTCGAGCTGTTCTTTTCCCGCTCGGACGTATTCGCCCTTGGCATTTGCAACGGCTGCCAGATGATGGCCGCCCTGGCCCGGATGATTCCGGGTGCTGCGAGTTGGCCGCGCTTCACGCGCAACCGCTCGGAGAAGTTCGAGGGTCGCTTCTCGCTCGTCGAAGTGACCGAGTCGCCGTCACTTTTCTACGCCGGCATGGCGGGCACGCGCGCGCCCATCGCCGTTGCCCACGGCGAAGGCTTCGCCGATTTTTCGCAGCAGGGTGATGAAAAGTCGCTCCTCGTGCCGCTGCGATTTGTCGACCATCACGGCCAGCCGACAGTGCACTATCCGGCCAATCCCAACGGCAGTCCAGGCGGCATCGCCGCAGCGACGACGCCTGATGGGCGCTTCACGGTTCTCATGCCCCATCCGGAACGGGTCTTCAGGAGCGTGCAGATGTCCTGGCATCCGAAAGAGTGGCCCGAGGAAAGCCCGTGGATGCGGATGTTTCGCAACGCCCGGGTCTATTTCGGATAGCGCGCCTTGTGCGCCAGTTCTAGCCCGCGAGCCGTCGCGTGACTTCGACGATGCGCTCGCCAAACAGCTTGGCGGTGGCAAGATCGCCCTGTGTCGGCGCTTCGGTGGCGCTCGCGTCTGCAGGCGATTGGCTCATCAGCCCCATGTACGAACCCAGATAGTTGATATCGTCACGCACCGCCGACTTGGTGTTGCTGGGCTTAAGAGCAGGACCGACCCAGATACCGCCGTGCTGCATGGCAAGCGTGGCAAAGTAATGCAGCGTCGAATGCTTGTCGCCGTTCATCGAGGCCGAATTGGTGAAACCCGCCATGATCTTGTTGCGCCAGCCGTCGACAAACCAGACCTTTGACGACGCGTCGGCGAATTTCTTGAACTGCCACGACGCCATGCCCATGTAGGTGGGCGAGCCGAACACGATCGCGTCAGCAGCGGAAAGCGTATCCCACGCGCCATCTGCAATGTTGCCTTCGGCATCGATGGCGATCAATTCCGCGTCGGCCCCGGCGCCTTGTAGCGCGGCATGAACGGCTTCGGCAAGCTTTTTGGTATGGCCATAGCCACTGTGGTAGATGGTTACGATTTTTGACACGGGATTCCCTTCATGATTGCGCGGTGCTTGAGGATTACGCCCTGCCCAACCTGGCGTCAAGGCTCAGGCGGCCAGCGCCATGGGCGAAAAGATAAAGGGCAGCGCCCATGATCGACAGATTCTTGAGCAGGTTGATCATCTGTTCCTGGGCGCTATGCATGGCATCAGGACTGGTGTGGAACACGAACGTCACAGGGATCAAAAACAGGAACCAGATGAGCGCGACCGGACGCGTGAAGAGCCCAAGAACCACGAGGATTCCGCCTCCCAATTCGACAACAATGGTGAGCGGCTCGAGAATCGCGACCAGCGGCAGGCCATGGGCTGCCATATAGGCGCCGGTTGCGGCGTAGCCCGAAATCTTGCCGAAGCCGGAAAGAATGAAAAGGATCGACATCAGGATCCGGCCGACGAGCTGAATTTCATCGTTGTACTTCGTGGTCATGGGGCCCCTTGTTGGCGTCGTGGCATCGCAGATGAAGTCTAGGGCAGATCAAACAGCAGCACTTCTGCCTTGCTGCCTTTCTCAAGGACAACTTCGCCTGCGCCTTCGATCATCGCGGCATCGCCTGCAACGAGCGCATCACCGTTGACTGCAATCGCGCCCCGCGCGACGTGCAGGTAGACGCGGCGTCCGTCGGCAATGGCGTGGGAGGCCTTCTCTTCGCCGTCGAAAAGACCGGCAAAGACCCGCGCGTCCTGCTGAATCAGGACCGATCCGTCAGTGCCCCTCTCCGATGCGATAAGGCACAGGCGGCCGCGTTTTTTTTCGGCCGGGAAACGCTTTTCTTCGTAGCTTGGCGCCATGCCGGTGCGGTTGGGCATGATCCAGATCTGCAACAGGTGGGTCTCCTGATCGCTTTGCGGATTGAATTCGGAATGCAGCACGCCGCGGCCTGCGCTCATGCGCTGCACGTCGCCAGGTCTGATGACCGAGCCCGTGCCCATGCTGTCCTTGTGTTCAAGCGCGCCCTCGAGAATGTAGGTGATGATTTCCATGTCGCGGTGCGGATGGGTACCAAAACCCTTGCCGGCCGCGATCCAGTCTTCGTTGATGACGCGTAGCGGTCCGAAGTTGACGTGCTCTGGGTCCTGATAATCGGCAAACGAGAAGCTGTGAAATGATTTCAGCCAGCCATGGTTTGCAAAGCCCCGATCGGGGCCCCGACGCACGGTAAGTGATCCAGTTTCAATCATTTTGAACGATCCTTTCTTTCCTGGTCTGCGCAGTGGTTGCTAGATAATGCATCATGATAGGCCTTGCCATGGAAAAAGAAAGGGTCTAGATTTGACTCAAACATTCAAATTTTTTGAACATTATTTTTGAACATGAGTCTTGATCTTGGCGCCATCGAGGTCCTCGATGCCATCGCGCGCAAGGGCAGCTTTGCCGCGGCCGCCAACGAACTCGACCGCGTACCGTCGGCTGTGACCTACGTCGTCAGAAAGCTCGAGGAAGATCTTGGCATTCTTCTGTTCGACCGGCGCGGCCATCGCGCCGTTCTGACAGAGGCCGGGCGCGAATTGCTGCTGCAGGGGCGGGACCTGCTGCTTAGCGCTGATCAGCTCGAGCGCCGCGTCAAGCGCGTGGCCTCGGGCTGGGAGGTCGAATTGCGCATCGCCGTCGATGGCATCTTGCGCATGGATGCGATGCTGGCCCTGGTTGCGGAGTTCCTCAAGGACGAGCCCGCAACCCGCATCCGCATCAGCAACGAGGTGCTAGGCGGCACGCTGGACGCGCTTTTGAGCGGGCGTGCCGACCTCGCGCTTGGGACTGCATTGCACGCGCGCCAGGATGACGACGCCGGCGAATTCAAGTCGCGCGTGCTTGGCCATTTCGATATGGTCTTTGTCGTCGCACCCAGCCACCCGCTGGCCGGGGCCGACAAGCCGCTCTCGCGCGCCCAGATCCGGGCCCACCGCGCCATCGCCGTCGGCGATACGTCGCGCAACCTGCCACCCATTACCGTCGGACTCCTGCACGGCCAGGACGTCCTGACGCTGCCGACCATGGCTGACAAGCTGCTCGCCCAGATTGCGGGTCTGGGTTGCGGCTACTTGCCACGCGCGCTGATCGAGCCGCACGTGCGCGAGAAGCGCCTGGTCATCAAGGACACTGCCGATGCAGCCTCGCCCAGGCGCACCCTGCATTATTCGTGGAACAGCGACGCCAGCGGCAATGCCATGCGCTGGTTTCTCAGTCGCCTTGAAGATCAAGCGCTTCGGCGTCGTCTGATGCCCTGATCCCCTGGCTATCGTCGCTGTGCGCAAAGCGCTTGGACCTGGCGTAAGGAAAGACGTCGACGATGTGGCCAGACAGGATGCGTGACTTCAGGCCATTCCAGAAATCCGCATCGAAAAGTTCGGGATGTGCGCGCAGGAGGGTCGCGCGAATGTTCGGATCGCCAAGCAGGAAGGTCTTCCATTCTTCCGGAAAGACGTCGTTTTTTGCCACCGGGTACCACGGTTCGCTGGCCATTTCCTCCTCTTCGTTGCGCGGCAGCGGCACCTTCCTGAAATTGCACTGGGTCATGTACTCGATTTCGTCGTAGTCGTAGAAGACGACGCGGCGATTGCGTGTCACGCCGAAATTCTTGTAGAGCAGATCGCCAGGGAAAATGTTGGCCGCGGCGAGTTGCTTGATGGCCAGGCCATATTCCTCGAGCGCGTCGCAGGCTTCGGATTCGCTTGCGCTTTGCAAATACAGATTGAGCGGCGTCATGCGCCGTTCGATGTAAAGGTGGCGGATCACGAAGCGATCGTCTTCTTCGAGCAGTTGCGAGGGCACGAGCCGGCGCAATTCGCCGATCAGTTCGTCTGAGAAGCGGTTCTTGGGAAAGGCGACGTCGGAATATTCAAGCGTGTCCGCCATGCGCCCAACCCTGTCGTGCTGCTTGACCATCAGGTATTTGGCCTTCACGCCTTCGCGATCGACTTCCTTCGGAGGGGCAATGACGTCCTTGATGACCTTGAATACAAAGGGAAATGACGGCAGCGTAAAGACCAGCATGACAAGGCCGTGGATGCCCGGTGCAATTGTGAACTGGTCGCTCGAATGCGACAGATGGTGCAGGAAGTCGCGATAGAAAAGCGCCTTGCCGTGCTTTTGCAGGCCGATCATGTTGTAGAGCTCGAACTTCGGCCGGGCCGGCAGCATGCTGCGCAGGAACTGCACGAAGGTCGCCGGCACCTCCATCTCGACCATGAAATAAGCGCGCGAGAAACTGAACAGTGCGAGCAGGTCCTGCATGTCAAACAGCAGGGCGTCGACGAACACCCCGCCGGCGCGGCTGCGCAATAGGGCAAGGGCAAACGGAATCTCGACGTTGCCGTTGACGATCTTGCCGATGGCGTAGGCGCCCTTGTTGCGGAAAAAAAGCGAACTCAAGACCTGGATCTGGTGATTCGGCTCGAGCTTTAGCGTCTCGCCGTAGTGAGCGGTAGCGCGTGCCACGATGCGATCGACGTCGCGCCCGAGGTCATCAAATTCGATGGCAAAGCCGAAATCCTCAAGCATCTTTCTTACCACCGGCTGCAAGCCCTGATGCAGCGGGTAATAACTGCGGTAGGCGGGGGGGTCGGAGTCGAGATGCTCGGTCGAAATCGTCGGGCGCACAAAAATGTAATCGTTGCGGTAGTAGTCGCGATGCAGGATGCGGCAGCAAACCGAATTGAAAAAGGTTTCTGCGCACTCGGGCTGCTTATGGTCAACGAGCAGATTGATGTAGTGGTACTTGACTTCCTGCCAGACGCGCTCGGGAAGTTCTTCCGAATTGAATTCCTTCTCGAGGCGAAGCGCGGTCTCGCTAACGCGCCGGTCGTAAAAGGCGATGCGCTCGCGCTGCGCGAGCTGGATCTCCTGCCAGGCGCCTCTTTCGAAGCGGTCCTTGGCACCTGCGCTGATTTCGCGAAACAGGCGGTAGTGCTTGTTAAAGCCCCAAAGCACGACCTGGGCGATGGCAAGCGCGATCGGGTTTTCTCGTCGACGTTGATCCACGCGTGAACTCTAACCCATCTCTGCTGAATCTCCACATGCCTGAAGGCAGGGGGTTCGAAGACCGTCTTCCAGAACTTTCACGGGCTCTCGCTAGCGACAGGCATTGCCAAGGGGAGGATTGCGCCATACTTCAGGAGAGCGGGTCGCGGACTTGGCAGCAGCATTGGCATTTTCCGTCTTCGCCATGCTTTGTATGCTTTCTGTCGCGCCGCTTCGGCTCGGAAAAAAGGAGCACCGTTTAGTGAATCGCAAGAAGAAGCTGTTGTCGGGATTGGATGTTTCGGTGGCCGCGGGTGCCGAGATCGGTGCGCTGTGCCGACCGATTGTCACCCGCAGCGAGGGCACGATTTACTACATCGATCACGCCAGTACCGAGGAACTGCGGGAAAAGTATCGCGATGATCCCAATGTCGATGTCAACGACCTTGTCGACGTCGACGCCGTCTGGGGCAGGCAATCGCTATTTGAGGCTTTGGGCGGCAAGCAAGTCGACTACGTCATCGCTTCGCACGTGGTCGAGCACGTGCCCGACCTGATCGGCTGGTTTGACGAGCTCAACGCGATTTTGCAGCCCGAAGGCCAGATCCGGCTCGTGATCCCTGACAAGCGCTTCACTTTCGACCTGATGCGGCAGGAGTCCCGTCTGAGTGACATTTTGGCGGCGTACGTTGCGAAGGCCAGAATCCCGCAGACGCAGGCGATCATCGACCATATCCTGAATGTTCGGCGCGATGTGCACGCGGGCGAGCTCTGGAATGGCATGAAATCCCTGGGCAGCCAGGCGCACACGCTGGCTGACGCCATCAGCACGGCACAAGACGCGATCGCCAACGGCACTTACCACGACGTGCACTGCTGGGTCTTTACGCCGACGAGTTTTGCCAGGATCTGTGGGCAGCTCGCCGAAAGTGGCCTGCTGCAAATGGCCTGCGTCAACTTCTTTGACACGGCGAGAAACGAACTCGAGTTCCAGGTCCACTTGCAGCGTTGCCCGGATCGAAAGCGGGCTGTGGAGAGCTGGCAGAAAATGGAGCGTGCTGCCGTGGCCGACGACCCGAGGGACAACGGGCCGCGCTATCGTTTTCGACTCAGCAGTGCGCCGCGCAATCTCTATTACCTGGCGCGTCGACTGCGCCAGCGGGCGCGCTAGGCCGGCAACGTGCGCGTCGCGCCCGGCTGCAAAGCGCAGCAAGCGCTGCGATCGGTAAACCGGTCAGCGCCCAGCGTTTTCTCGACTATTCGACCTTGGCCTTGGCGCGCAGCTCGGCGAGCATGGCCTTGAACTCTTCTTCCTGCCATTTCTGGTCTTGCAGCATCAACTGCGAGATCTGCGGCTTGGCTTCGTCAAAGGTCGGCAGCTTGGCGTCGCGCGTGTCGTCAAGACGGATGATGTGATAGCCAAACGAGGTTTTGACAGGCGTCGTCGAATACTTGCCTTTTTGCAGCTTCACCATCGCATCGGAGAACGTCTTGTCAAACGCTGCAGGCGAATTCCAGCCGAGATCGCCACCGCCGGGCGCGCTGCCTGGATCCTTCGACTGTGCCTTGGCGATATCCTCGAAATTGCCCCCGGCCTTGAGCTTGGCAATGATCGCATTGGCCGCAGCTTCGGTGTCGACCAGAATGTGGTGCGCGTGGTATTCCTTGGTCGGCAGCGTCTTTACGATCTGATCGTATTCGGCATGCATCTGGTCGTCGGTTGGCGGGTGCGTCTTGAAATAGGCCTGCGCCAGCGCTCCGATCAGAACCTGCTGGCGCGCCTGCTCGATTTGCAGCTGGACATCGGGATTGGTCGTCAAGCCTTCCTTGTCGGCTTCCTGCATCAGGATTTCGCCGGTGATGAGCCGCTCGCGGACGGCTTGCTCCAGTTCGGGTGAATCGGTTTTTCCGGCCTTGACAAGCTCGGCCACCATTTCGTCGGCCTTGGCCTTGGGGATCGGCTTGTTGTTGACCACGGCGATATTCTGGGCGAAGGCCGAACCACATACGAAAAGCGCAGCGAGCATTGCTGCGCGAACGAAGATTAGCTTCATCGAGATTCCTAAAGGCAGGGTGGGGCGGTCAAGGAACAGGCGCCGGCGGTCAGCCCGCGGCAGGTACTTCTTCCGGTGACAAGGCGACGATTGCCAGGGCGTGAATCGGCAGAGGCATCAAATCTGCGAGCGCATCATACACCAAGCGGTGGCGCTCGACGCGCGAGCGGCCGTGAAAAAGCGGCGAAACGACGCGAACGCGAAAATGCGACTCGCCATCCGTATAGCCGGCGTGCCCGGCATGCGCTGCGCTCTCGTTGTCGACCTTGATCGACTGCGGCGCAAGCGCCGCGCTCAAGCGCGCTTCGATGGTGTCGACCATCATGACGCGCCGCCTTGGGATTCGTCGGACGCCATGTGTTTTGCAAGGAAGAAACTTTGCCCGATGGCAAATGCGAAAGTCAGCCCGGTCAGTCCGAATGACTTGAAGCTGACCCACACGTCGCGCGAAAGGTGAAAGGCGACAAACAGGTTCAGGCCACCGACGAAGAGGAAGAAAATGGCCCAGGCAAAATTCAACTTGCGCCAAAGCGGCTCGGGCATCGATACCCCGGCCGGCTCGATCACCGAGCGCATGAGATTCTTGTGGGCGAAGCGCTCGGCAACGATTAGGCCTGCCGCGAAGGACCAGTAGAGCACCGTCGGTTTCCACTTGATGAACGTGTCGTCCTGAAAATAAATCGTCGCCCCGCCAAACAGCACGAAGATCACGAAAGTCAACCATTGCATCGGACCGATGCGCCGCCGAAGGCACAGCTTGATCGTGATCTGGGCCGTGATGACGAGAATCGCCGCAGCTGACGCGAGCAGGATTGACACCAGATCGTTGCGGATCGCGCCGCCTTGGACCAGCGTCACGAGCCACGCATCGGCAATCCGCCTTGCCGCTTCAGGCCATGTGTTGGCGCTGAAATAGGTGAGGAAAAAAACCAGTACCGGAAAAAGGTCGGCGAACGGTTTCACTTGATCGGCGTGAATTTCAGCGAAGCCGAGTTGATACAGTAGCGCAGCCCGGTCGGCGGCGGCCCGTCCTCGAAAACGTGGCCGAGGTGCGCGTCGCAGACATTGCAGATGACTTCGGTGCGTACCATGCCGTGAGTCGTGTCGCGCTCTTCGCGAACGTTGTCAGGATTGATCGCCTTGAAATAGCTCGGCCAGCCGCAGCCCGCGTCGAACTTGGTGTCGGACTCGAAAAGGGGCGTATTGCAGCAGACGCAGGTGTATATGCCTTTTTCGTTGTGATCCCAGAATTCGCCCGTGAACGGACGCTCGGTCGCGGCATGGCGCGTGACCTGATATTGGGTCGGGTTGAGCTCAGAACGCCATTCGGCGTCACTTTTTACGACTTTTTCCATCTCGTTTGCTCCGGCGAATCTAGGAAGAACAGCTGACTTCAAGGCCCAGCGCCCACTCGGGCGCCGGCTCGGCATAACTTGCCGACTCGGGCTGCTCGTCAAATGGGCGGGAAAGCACCGCGGCAAGACGAGCAATTTCGGTGTAATCGCGCGCCTGGGCGCGCCTGATGGCTGTCTCGGCCAGGTAGTTGCGCAGGATGTATTTGGGGTTGACTGCGTCCATTGCGAGCCTGCGCAGCTCGTCGCTCCTGGACTCCTCTTTCAGGCGCTCGCGATAGGTGTCAAGCCACGTAGACGTCGCCTCGCGATCGATCATGTGATCCGTGATCGCCGCATCGTTTTCGCGATCGCTCCTTGAGATCTTCGATAGCTGCCTGAAAAACGTCGTGTGGTCGGGATGATTGGCCTCTAGCAAGCCGTACAGGCTGTCGATTAGCGCCGCATCGGTCTCGTTGGCGTTCTGAAGGCCAAGTTTTGCGCGCATGGCAAGGAGCATGGCATCCTCATACGCCGATTCGAAGCCGGCGAGCGCCGCCTTGGCGTCATCCACCGAGTCGATCAAGGGCAGCAGCGCCTGCGCCAGACAATAGAGATTCCAGTGCACCACCCCGGGTTGCGCGGCAAAGGCGTAGCGACCTTCCGAATCGGAATGGTTGCAAACGAAACCGAGATCGAAGCGCTCCAGAAAACCGAACGGCCCGTAGTCCAGCGTCAAGCCGATCACGCTCATGTTGTCCGTGTTAAGAACACCGTGACAAAAGCCCACGGCCTGCCAGCGCGCAACGAGCGTTGCGCTTCTTTGCGTGATCTCGGCCAAAAGGGCTGCATAGCGATCGGCGCGTTGAGCAAGATGCGCATACGAAGTCGAGATGACATAGTCGGCAAGAATGCGCAGCCGATCGACGTCCTTTGCCGCATACCAGTGCTCAAACGAGCCGAAGCGAACAAAGCTCTCGGCAACCCGGGTCACGACCGCCGCGGTCTCGACCGATTCGCGCAGCACCGCAAAATCCGATCCGACAAGCGCCAGGGCGCGCGTCGTCGGAATGCCGAGCGCCGCCATCGCCTCCGAACAGAGATATTCCCGAATGGAAGAGCGCAGCACCGCCCGGCCGTCACCCATGCGCGAATAGGGCGTGCGTCCCGCCCCCTTGAGTTGCAACTCGAAGCGCCCGCCTGCCGTGGCGAGATCGCCAAGCAGCAGCGCCCGGCCATCCCCGAGCTGACCCGCCCAGACGCCGAACTGGTGCCCGGAATAGACGGCAGCCAGCGGTCTCGATCCGGGCAGCCGGGTGTTGCCGCAAAGCGCCTCGGTCCATGGCTGCGAGGCCAGCGCGGCGGGCTCAAGTCCCAGAAGGCGGCTGGTGTCCTCGGACACCGCGATCAGATACGGGTCGGGCAGGGGCGTTGCCACAACGTCGCTGTAAAACGGTGGCGACAGCTCTGCGAAGCGATTCTCAAGGCGCGGCAGCGCGGCCTTTTGCGCCCCCGGGGCATCGGGCTTCGTGCCTCGCGCCTCAGAAGGCAAGAAAGGGCGTGTATCGGGCCTTGCATCGTTGATCAATTCCATGCGTCATTTTATCCTCTGCGCGGCCTGCCCGCTTTTCCCCCCGCTCGTGGCGCGGCGCAGCATCGAAAGCGATTGACGCTGGCATTGCGCCGCGTCAACAATCCTCGGCCGAGCGCTTTGCGGCACTGCAACGGGCCAGCGCCTGCGCAAGCGCGGCAACCAAAGGAGAGGACAATGCAAGGCTTGATGATGAGCGCACCGCTGCTCATTTCATCGCTGATCACGCACGCAGATCGCCACCATGGCGAGACCGAAATCGTCTCGCGCCGGGTGGAGGGCGACATCCACCGCTACACCTGGCACGACTGCCATCGCCGCGCGCGCCAACTCGGCAATGCCTTGCTCGCGATGGATATCCAGACGTCCGAGCGGGTCGCAACGCTCGCCTGGAACGGCTATCGACACCTTGAGACGTACTTCGCGGTATCGGGCATCGGTAGTGTCCTGCATACCGTCAATCCGCGCCTTTTTCCCGAGCAGATCGCGTGGATCGTGAATCACGCAGACGATCAGCTGCTGCTCTTTGACCTGACATTTTTCCCGATCATCGAGACCATCGCGCCGCTTTGTCCGAACGTGCGTGCGTGGATTGCCTATTGCGACCGTGACCGGCTGCCCTCAGGTGACAAGGTTGCCAACCTGATGTGCTACGAAGACCTGCTTGCTCGCGCGTCTGATGCGCTCATCTGGCCCGAGATGGAGGAAACCGCGGCATCGTCGCTTTGCTATACCTCGGGCACGACCGGCAATCCCAAGGGCGTGCTGTATAGCCATCGCTCAACCGTGCTGCACTCGTTCGCCTCGGGCATGCCCGACGCGCTTTGCCTGTCGGCCAGGGATTCGGTGCTGCCGGTGGTGCCGATGTTCCACGTCAACGCGTGGGGACTGCCGTATTCCTCGGCGATGGTCGGCGCCAAGATGGTCATGCCAGGGCCAGGGCTTGACGGAAAGTCACTGTTTGAGCTCTTCGAGAACGAACGTGTGACGATTTCGGCTGGCGTGCCCACGGTCTGGCTCGGGCTTTTGAACTACGTGCGCCAGAACGGCCTGAAGTTTTCCACCATGCGTCGCACCGTCATCGGCGGCTCGGCGTGTCCGCCTGCGATGCTCAAGACCTTTCAGGACGACTATGGTGTTCAGGTCCTGCATGCGTGGGGCATGACCGAGATGAGCCCGATTGGCACCTGCGGCGTGCTCAAGGCCAAGCACGAGGGCCTCTCGAGCGAGGAGCGTCAGGCGGTGCAATCCAAGCAGGGCCGTGCGATCTATGGCGTGGACATCAAGATCGTCGACGAGAAGGGCGACGAATTGCCCTGGGACGGTGTCGCCTTTGGCGATGTGCTGGTGCGCGGACCGTGGGTTGTGAGCGGTTATTTCCGCGGTGACGGCGGCGATCCGCTACGCGCGGGCTGGTTTCCGACGGGCGACGTGGCGACGATCGATGCCGATGGCTTCTTGCACATTACCGATCGCAGCAAGGATGTCATCAAGTCGGGCGGTGAGTGGATCGGCTCGATCGACCTCGAAAATATCGCCATGTCCCATCCGGCCGTCGCCATGGCCGCGGTCATCGCCGTGCGTCATCCGAAGTGGGATGAGCGGCCGCTCCTGGTCGTTGTCAAAAAGCCCGATGTCGCCGTCAGCCGTGAAGAGTTGCTCAAGCACTTCGAAGGACGCATTGCCAAATGGTGGATGCCCGATGATGTTGCCTTTGTCGATTCGATTCCGCTTGGGGCCACCGGCAAGATGCTCAAAAACAAGCTGCGCGAACAGTTCAAGGATTACGTCCTGCCAACCGCCGCATAGTGGATTTTGCTAGGGAAACTACCATCTTATGGGGCTTTGTCGCCCTGCATTAAACTCGCACACCGACGCCGCGCAAAAGCGGTGCCCTATTGATAACAGGAGACAATTCATGAAACCAACCGCGATGCGATTGGCACTCGTTTGTGCCGCCATCGGCGCCGCATTTTCGTCGGCTCCGGTATGTGCCGATGAAGTCGTCAAGATCGCGTTCATCGATCCGCTTTCCGGACTCATGGGCTCTCTTGGGCAGAACCAGCTCAACAGCTGGAAGTACGTCGTGGCGATGGCCAACCAGCAGCACTGGGCCAAAGGCGTGACCTTCGAGATGGTCGGCATGGACAACAAGCTCAGTCCGCAGGAAAGCCTGACCGACCTGAAGACCGCGCAGGACCAGGGCATTCGCTACATCGCGCAAGGCAATGGCTCCGGAGTCGGGCTCGTGCTCGAAGACGCGGTGCAGAAATATAACGATCGCAATCCCGGCCACGAAATCGTCTACCTGAACTATGCAGCGGTCGATCCTGACATGACCAACAGCAAGTGCAGCTTCTGGCATTTCAGGCTCGATGCCAACTCGGACATGAAGATGGAGGCGCTGACCACCTTCTTGGCCCAGGACAAGAATATCAAGAAGATCTACCTGATCGACCAGGACTATTCCTTTGGCCATCAGGTCTCGCGCGCGGCAAAGGAATACCTGGCGAGAAAACGTCCTGACATCCAGATTGTCGGCGATGACTTCCATCCGCTTGCCAAGGTCACCGACTTCTCGCCCTACGTGGCCAAGATCAAGGCGTCGGGCGCCGACACGGTGATCACCGGTAACTGGGGTTCTGACCTTGCGCTTCTGATTAAGGCCGCCAAGGACGCCGATCTGAAGGCCAATTTCTACACCTACTATGCCGGCACCACCGGCGTTCCGACGGCGATGGGAACGGCAGGCGAGGACCGCGTCTTCTACGTCGGCTATTTCAATCCCAACAACGAAAAGTTCGTGGGCAGTGACATCATCACCGGATTCAAGAAACAGTATCACGACGACTTCTATGTCATGGCGGCCTATAGCGGCCTGCGCATGCTGGCCGATGGCATGAACAAGGCCGGCTCGACCGATCCGGTCAAGGTTGCAAGCGCCATGGAAGGCGCCAAGGTGCAAAGCCTGAACGGCGAAATCACCATGCGTGCCAGCGACCACCAGATGGAGCAGCCGCTGTACATCGCCAAGTGGGTCAAGGTCGATGGCAAGACGGTCAAGTTCGACCAGGAAAATCAGGGTCTGGGCTGGAAGACCGAGTCGCTGCAGCCCGAGTACGTCGGCGCCCAGCCGACCAGCTGCCAGATGAAGCGACCCAGCTAGCCTTAGCCAGTCCAGCGCGGCGCGCGCAAGGCGCGCCGCGCTGCGCCGTGGAATCCAGAACACGCTCGGGAGTCGCTTGGAATTCTTTCTGATTTCACTGCTTAACGGGCTTTCGTACGGCCTTTTGCTGTTCATGCTGTCGTCCGGCCTGACGCTGATTTTCAGCATGATGGGCGTCCTCAATTTCGCCCACGCCAGCTTTTACATGCTGGGTGCCTACTTCGCCTACCAGATCTCGCTTTGGGTCGGTTTCTGGCCGGGCCTGATCATCGCACCCCTCCTGGCAGGCTTGATTGGCGCATTGTTCGAACGTTCGGTGCTGCGTCGCGTGCATCGCTTTGGTCACGTACCGGAATTGCTTGTCACCTTTGGCCTGGCGTTCATTCTTGCCGAAGTGGTGCGCCTGATCTGGGGGCGCGCGCCGGTTGACTATCGCGTGCCGCCCTCGCTTGACGGGCCGCTCTTTACCATCTTCACGACTAATTTTCCGATCTACCGCGGCTTCATGATGCTGGTTGCCGTATTGATGCTGCTGGCTGTGTTCCTTGCGCTGACGCGCACGCGCATCGGCATGGTGATCCAGGCGGCGCTGACCCACCCGGAGATGGTCGAGGCGCTCGGCCATAACGTGCCGCGCGTGTTCATGCTGGTGTTTGGCGGCGGCTCGGCGCTCGCCGGTCTTGCCGGGGTGATCGGCGGCAATGCGTTTTCGACGCGACCGGAGATGGCCGAGGCGGTAGGCAACATCGTCTTCGTCGTCGTCGTGGTCGGCGGCATGGGCTCGCTCGGCGGGGCTTTTCTCGCCTCGCTTTTGATCGGCCTGTTGCAAACCTTTGCCGTTTCGCTTGACTGGTCATTTGCCGGCGCGCTGGCTTCGATCGGACTTCCCGTGACCAGCGCGACCTTCGGCTATCCGGTGTTGCGTCTGACGCTGTCGCAGGTCGCGCCGATTCTGCCTTACCTGCTTCTGGTCCTGATCCTGATCTTTCGGCCCAAGGGGCTGATGGGGACGCGGGAAGACTAGCCCATGGCCAAGACCATCACGTTCAAACCGCTCGATATCGGCTTCTGGCTCGCCTGGCTTGGCTACATCGTTTTCCTGGGTGTCGCGCCGCTGATCTTTTCATCCAATCTTGGCCTGACCGTCCTGTCACAGATCGGCACGGTGATCATTGCTGCCTTGTCCTACAACATGCTCCTGGGTCAGACCGGGATGCTCAGTTTTGGCCATGCCGTGTATGGCGGCCTCGGCGGCTTCATTGCCATCCACGCGATGAATCTCGTCGCAGGCGGATCGCTGGTGTGTCCGACGTCCCTGATTCCTCTTGTGGGGGGCTTGGGCGGGGCTTTTTTTGGCGTCATCTTCGGCTGGGTCACGACCAAGAAGTCAGGCACCACCTTCGCCATGATCACGCTTGGCATCGGCGAGCTGGTCGCGTCCGCTGCCCTGACGTTTCCGGAGTTCTTCGGTGGCGAGGCTGGCATCACCACCAATCGCGTCATCGGCCATGCGGTGCTTGGCATCTCCTATGGTCCGCAGCGCCAGGTGTACTACCTCATCTCGGCGTGGCTCGTGATCTGCACCATCGCCATGTACGCGTTCACGCGCACGCCGCTTGGGCGCATCGCCAATGCCGTGCGCGACAACCCCGAGCGCTGCGCGTTCGTTGGCTATAACACGCAGAAGGTGCGCTTTCTGGTGGTGGTCCTGGCTGCATTTTTTGCGGGCATTTCAGGCGGCCTGGGTGCCATCAATTTCGAAATTGTCAGTTCGGAAAATGTCGGCGCACTGCGTTCGGGCAGCCTCTTGCTGTTCACCTTTCTGGGTGGCGTAGGTTCTTTTGTCGGTCCGATCCTAGGCGCCGTGGTCTATGTCTTCTCGCTCGAGTTGCTCTCGAAGGTGACCCAGGCGTGGCCGTTATACATCGGCCTGTTGTTCCTTCTGATCGTGATGTATGCCCCTGGCGGTCTTTGGAGCGTGGTGCAGATGAATATGCGCATCATCAAGTTCCAGCTGTTCCGGCAGATGCTAAGACCCTACGCCGTGATCCTTTGTGCGGCGCTGCCGCTTTTCCTGGGCATCACGACGCTGATCGAACTGGCCTATGCGCGCCAGCTCGATGTGGGCGGTGACGCGGTCGTGCGCATCTGGGGATTGCCCATGGATGTGACCTCGCTCATGCCGTGGCTTGCCGCGTTTGTCGTGGCTGTGATTGGCGCAGCCTTGTTTCGCAGGGCGGCGCGCGGATTCAGCCTTGCCTGGGGACGCGTGCACGAAATCATCGCCGAGCGCACCGCCGGCCGCGGGGTATCGGCATGAGCGTGCCCTTGGCGATTGAGCTGCGCGACTTGCGCAAGAGTTTTGGCAAGACAGAAATCATCCGTGGCGCCAACCTGAAGGTGCCGCACGGCCAGCGTTTTGCCATCATCGGTCCCAACGGCGCTGGCAAATCGACCCTGTTCAACCTGATCTCGGGTGCCTTTGCACCGACCTCCGGGGAAATTCTGCTCAATGGCCACAACCTCGCGGGATTGAGGCCGTTCGAGATCAACCGGCGCGGCCTGTCGCGAAGTTTCCAGATCACCAATATCTTTCATCGGCTGTCGGTATTCGAGAATCTGCGCTGCGCCGTGCTCTATTCGCTGGGCTATCGCTATTCGTTCTGGCAAAGCCTCGAAAAGCTCGCGGATGCGCGCGAGCGCGCCGAGAACGTGCTCGAGCTGATCGGTCTGAAACGCAGGAGCGAGACGCCTGCCGGACTTCTCACCTATGCCGAGCAGCGCGCCCTCGAGATTGGCATCACCGTCGCAGGCGGTGCCGAGGTCATCCTGCTTGACGAGCCGACGGCGGGCATGAGCCGCTCGGAGTCCGATCATGCCGTCGAATTGATCCGCACAGTCACCGAAGGCAAGACACTGCTCATGGTCGAGCACGACATGAGCGTGGTTTTCGGCCTGGCCGACCAGATTGCGGTTGTCGTCTACGGCGAGGTGATCGCCTGCGACACGCCCGAGCGCGTCCGCGCCAACGCCAAGGTCCAGGAAGCCTACCTCGGCACGCCGGCGGAGGCACTTGATGAGTGATGCGCTTCTCGATGTGCGCGAGCTCGAGGCGTTCTACGGCAAGAGCCACGTCCTGCATGGTGTCGATCTGAGAGTGGCTAAAGGCGAGATCGTCAGTCTTTTGGGGCGTAACGGCGTTGGGCGCTCGACCACGGTGAAAGCGGTGATGGGCCAGGTCACGGCGCGCGGGTCGGTCCGCTTCAAGGGCCGTGAGCTGCTTGGCCTTAAGGCCTTCGAAATTGCGCTTCTGGGGGTCGGTTACGTGCCCGAGAACCGCGATATCTTTCCGCGCCTGACGGTCGAGCAGAATCTGCTCTTGGGGCAAAAGAGCCGCGCCAGGACCGGAACTGCGCGCTGGTCGCTATCGGACATGTACGAGATGTTCCCGCGCCTGCGCGAGCGCCAGCACACCGCGGCCGGTGTGCTCTCGGGGGGCGAGCAGCAGATGCTGACGCTGTGCCGCACGCTGATTGGCGATCCGGACCTGATCATGATCGATGAACCGACCGAGGGTTTGGCGCCCAAGATCGTCGAGCAGGTCGCGCGCTACCTGGAAAAACTCAAGGAGCGCGGCGTCTCCGTGCTGCTGGTCGAACAGAAACTGGCCATCGCGCTTGAAATTTCCCAGCGCGTGTATGTCATGGGACACGGCGCGATCGTCTTTGAAGGAACGCCCGCATCGCTTCGGGCCAATGCCGCGGTAAGAAAAGAGTGGCTTGAGGTCTGAGGCGGCGTGCGCTTGCCGATATTGCCCATATAACGGAAAATAAAACGCTCGTTCGATTTTAATTCGTCGCGGCCCGAGCCGCGCCCTCACTCCTTTCATCCATCAGGAGCTTTCCTTTCATGACCGCAGAATACAAAGTCCAGGGCCGCATCGCGGTGATCACGCTGCAAAATCCGCCGGTAAACGGACTGGGGTTCAAGACGCGTGCGGCAATTGTCGATGGAGTAACTCAGGCCGATAACGACCCGGCGGTGGCCGCGATTGTCATCACGGGCAGTGGCAAGGCGTTCTCGGGGGGTGCAGACATCCGCGAATTCAACACGCCCGCAGCCACCGCCGAGCCGAACCTCAATAGCGTGATCGCCGCGCTCGAGGCGTCGAGCAAGCCGATCGTTGCTGCCATTCATGCCGTGGCCATGGGCGGCGGTCTGGAGCTGGCCATGGGCTGCCATTTCCGCGTCGTGCAAAAGGGCGCCCAGATCGCGCTGCCCGAAGTCAAGCTTGGCCTCTTGCCTGGCGCAGGCGGCACGCAGCGGCTGCCGCGCCTGATTGGCGCTGAGATGGCGTTAAACATGATCGTCTCTGGCACCACCGTGACGGCGGAAAAACTCGCGGGCACGGCGCTTTTTGACGAAATTGTCGAGGGCGACGTGCTGGCTGCAGGCATCGCCTTTGCCGAAAAGGCCGTGGACAGCAAGCTGCCGCTGAAAAAGGCGCGCGACATCAAGCTCGATGTGCCGACCGCCGAGGGATTTTTCCAGTTCGCGCGCAACACGGTTGGCGCTGTCGCCAAGAATTATCCTGCCCCGCTCAAGTGCGTCGACGCGGTCGAGGCGTCGGTCTTGAAGAAGTTCGACGAAGGCATGGCGATCGAGCGCGAGGCGTTCGTCTATCTCGTGCAGACGACCGAATCGAAAGCGTTGCGGCACGCATTCTTCGGCGAGCGCGCGGCAAGCAAGATCGCCGACGTGCCCGAGGGCACCGCGACGCGGCCGATCAATCGCGTTGCGGTGATCGGCGCAGGCACCATGGGCGGCGGCATCGCCATGAACTTCGCCAATGCCGGCATCGCCGTGACCGTGCTTGAAATGAAGCAGGAAGCGCTGGACAAGGGCTTGGCCACGGTTCGCAAGAACTACGAGAACTCGGCGAAAAAGGGCAAGCTGACCGAGGCCAAGCTGGCCGAGCGCATCGGCCTCATTACGGGGTCGCTGTCCTATGACGACATCAAGGATGCCGACCTTGTGATCGAAGCCGTCTTCGAGGAGATTGGCGTCAAGGAGCAGGTCTTCAAGAAACTCGACGAAGTGATGAAACCCGGCGCCATCCTGGCATCGAACACCTCGACTTTGGATGTCGATCGCATCGCTTCGTTCACGAAGCGCCCCGAAGACGTCGTTGGCATGCATTTTTTCAGTCCTGCCAACGTCATGAAACTGCTGGAAATCGTGCGTGGCAAGAAGACCGCGAAAGACGTGCTGGCCACGGTCATGCAGATCTCCAGGAAGATCAAGAAGACGGGGGTCGTCTCCGGCGTTTGCGACGGCTTCATTGGCAACCGCATGATCGAGCAGTACAGCCGCCAGGCCGGCTTTCTGCTTGAAGAAGGAGCGCTGCCGCAGCAAGTTGACAAGGCCATCGAGAAGTTCGGCTTTGCCATGGGACCGTTTCGCATGGGCGATCTCGCCGGCAATGACATTGGCTGGGCGATCCGCAAAAGGCGCTATGTCGACAAGCCCGGCATCGTGTATTCGAAAACCGCCGACCGGCTTTGCGAGATGGGCCGTTTTGGCCAGAAGACAGGCGCTGGCTGGTACGACTACAAGGCGGGCGACCGCACGCCGTATCCGTCGCAGCTGGTCGATGACATGGTGATTGCCACATCGCAGGAACTCGGTGTTGAAAGGCGCAAGATCAGCGATGCCGAAATCGTCGAGCGGCTGGTGTTTGCGCTCGTCAACGAAGGTGCGTACATCCTCGAGGAGGGCATCGCCCAGCGCGCCTCGGACATCGACATGGTGTATCTGACCGGCTATGGCTTTCCGATCTATCGTGGCGGCCCGATGTTCTACGCCGATACCGTAGGCCTCGCCAATGTGCTGCGCACGATGCAGAAGTACGCGCGCGGCCGCCACGGCGATGCCTGGAAGCCCGCACCGCTTCTCGCGCGCCTTGCAGCCGAAGGCAAGACGTTCAACTAATGCACGGATGCGCCACTTTGGTTCGCATCGCAACTGCTTAAGGAGTAGTCAATGGAAGACGCAGTGATTGTATCTACCGCCCGCACCGGCCTTGCCAAGTCGTGGCGCGGCGCGTTCAACATGACCCACGGCGCAACGCTTGGCGGCCACGTCGTCAAGCACGCAATGGAGAGGGCGGCAATTGAGCCTGGCATGGTCGAAGATGTGATCATGGGCTGCGCCAATCCGGAAGGCGCAACCGGTGCCAACATCGCGAGGCAGATTGCGCTTCGCGCCGGCTGCCCGGTTTCCGTGTCCGGGCTCACCGTCAACCGTTTTTGCTCAAGCGGGCTGCAAACCATCGCCCTTGCCGCCCAGCGCGTGCAAAGCGGTGAAGGCGATGTCTACGTCGCAGGCGGGGTCGAGTCGATCTCGTGCGTGCAAAACGAATCGAATCGCCACATGCTCGCCGAGTACTGGCTGACCAAGCACAAGCCCGAGATCTACTGGAGCATGCTGCAAACCGCCGAGACCGTGGCCAAGCGCTATAACATCTCGCGCGAAGCGCAAGACCACTACGGCGTCGAGAGCCAGCTGCGTGCCGCCCGATCGCAGGCCGAAGGCAAGTTCAAGGATGAGATCGTGCCGATGACAACCACCATGGGTGTTGCCGACAAGGCCACGGGCATGCTTGGCACGAAGGAAGTGACGATCGCAGCCGACGAGGGCATTCGTGCCGACACCACCTATGAAGGCGTGTCGAAGATCAAGCCGGCGCTGCCTGGCGGCGTGATTGCCGCGGGCAATGCGAGCCAGTTCTCCGATGGCGCATCGGCGGCTGTCGTCATGAGCGCCAAGCTCGCAGAAAAAAAGGGCATCAAGCCGCTGGGAATTTTTCGTGGCTTTGCGGTGGCCGGCTGCGAGCCCGACGAAATGGGCATCGGCCCTGTGTATGCCATCCCGAAACTTCTTGAGCGCACCGGCAAGACCGTCGCCGACATCGGCCTTTGGGAGTTGAACGAGGCGTTTGCCGTCCAGGTGATCTATTGCCGCGACAAGCTTGGCATTCCCAATGACCGCCTGAATGTCGATGGCGGGGCCATCGCCGTGGGTCATCCCTATGGCGTCACCGGCGCACGTCTTGTCGGTCACGCCCTGATCGAAGGCAAAAGGCGCGGCGAGAAATATGTCGTTGTCACCATGTGCATTGGCGGCGGCATGGGCGCTGCGGGTCTTTTCGAGGTGCTCTGAAGACTCAAGCCGCACGTCGCGAAAGCCATGGCGTCGACGATCCTGTCAAGGCGTGACCTCGAGTTTCTGCTCTACGAGTGGCTCGATGTCACTTCGCTATGCAGCGCGCAACGCTATGCCGATCACTCGCGCGAAACCTTCGATGCCGCGCTTGATACCTGCGAGAAAATCGCGACCGAACTGTTTGCACCGCATAACAAGAAGGCCGACGCCAACGAGCCCCACTTTGACGGCGAGCGTGTCCACATCATTGCCGAAGTTGCCGTTGCGCTCAAGGCATTTAACGACGCCGGCCTCATGGCTGCAGGGCAGGACTATGACCTGGGCGGCATGCAACTGCCGGCAGTCGTCGAGAAAGCCGGCTTTGCCTACTTCAAGGGCGCAAACGTTGGCACCTCGTCGTACCCTTTTTTGACCATTGGCAATGCCAATTTGCTGCTTGCCCACGGCAGCAAAGAGCAGATCGAACGCTTTGTCCGGCCGATGATGACCGGGCGCTTTTTTGGCACCATGTGCCTCTCCGAGCCGCAGGCAGGCTCGTCGCTGGCTGACATCACGACCCGCGCCGAGAGACGCGAGGAGGGCGAATTCCGGCTCTTTGGCAGCAAGATGTGGATCTCCGCTGGCGAGCACGAGCTCTCGCAAAACATCGTCCACCTGGTTCTCGCGCGCATTCCAGGAGCACCTGCAGGAGTGAAGGGCATCTCGCTTTTCATCGTCCCCAAGTTTCTCGTCAACGCCGATGGCAGCGTTGGCGAGCGCAATGACGTCGTGCTTGCCGGGCTCAATCACAAGATGGGCTATCGCGGCACGACCAACACCCTTTTGAATTTTGGCGAGGGGAAGTACCGGCCGAAGGGAGCGCCTGGCGCGATTGGCTACCTGGTCGGCGCCGAGAACAAGGGGCTGGCAGCGATGTTTCACATGATGAACGAGGCGCGCATCGGCGTTGGCCTTGGCGCCACCGTGCTTGGCTACACCGGTTATCTGCACGCACTGGAGTATGCGCGTCACCGGCCGCAAGGGCGCCTGCCGGAATCAAAGGATCCCGCCGCAGCGCAAGTGCCGATCATCGCGCACAGCGATGTCAAGCGCATGTTGCTCGCCCAGAAGGCCTACGTCGAAGGCGCGCTCGGGCTTTGCCTTTACTGTGCACGGCTGGTCGATGTCGAGCGCGTCGCGCAAACCGAAAAGGAGAGGTCGGAGGCGACCCTCTTGCTCGACATCTTAACGCCGATCGCGAAAAGCTGGCCCAGTCAGTGGTGCCTCGAAGCCAACAGCCTTGCGATTCAGGTCCATGGCGGCTATGGCTATACACGCGACTACAACGTCGAGCAGTTTTATCGCGACAACCGCTTGAATCCGATCCACGAAGGCACGCATGGCATCCAGGCGCTCGATCTGCTCGGCCGCAAGGTGGTCATCGATTCGGGCCGCGCTTTCGACCTGCTTGTGGCGCGCATCGAAGAGACCCTGATGTCTGCGCGCAGTGCCGAGGATGCGCGCGTGCCGCATTTTGCCCATGCGCTTTTTGCCCTCGTCAACCGGCTCAAGGCGACCACCAGGATCCTGCATGGCGCAGGCGATGTGCGCAAAACCCTGGCCAATGCCAGCACCTACCTCGAAGCTTTCGGCCACGTCGTCGTTGCGTGGATCTGGCTGCAGCAGGCGTTGATCGCCTTGCGCGGCTTAGACGCGCCATCGCCGGATTTGCAAAGCAGCGATTTCTATTCCGGCAAACTCGCCGCGTGCAGGTATTTCTATCGCTTCGAGCTGCCCAAGGTGGCGCCGATGCTTGATCTGCTTGACGAGCTCGATACCACCACGCTCGATGTCAAGGAGGCGTGGCTTTGACGCGTTTACAACCTGACAGGACCCACTTATGAGTATCAAGGCACTATTTGATCTGACCGGGCGCACCGCACTCGTCACCGGCGGATCGCGGGGACTCGGCCTGCAGATCGCAGAAGCGCTCGGCGAGCAGGGTGCAAAACTGGTCCTGACCTCGCGCAAACAGGCCGATCTTGACGAGGCTGTCGCCCACTTGCAGCATCTTGGCATCACCGCGACTGCAATCGCCTGCGACCTCTCGGATGCGGCGGCTGCGACCGCGGCGGTCGAGGCAGCGCTTGCGCGCGTTGGACACCTCGATATTCTCATCAACAACGCCGGCGCGACCTGGGGTGCACCCGCCGAAGACCACCCGCTTGACGCCTGGGACAAGGTCATGAACCTGAACATTCGCAGCATCTTCATTGTCAGCCAGGCGGTGGGAAAGCTCAGCATGCTGCCAAGGCGTTCGGGCCGCATCGTCAATGTCGCGTCGATCGCGGGCCTAAAGGGCAACGCGCCAAATACCATGAAAACCATCGCCTACAACACGAGCAAGGGGGCGCTTGTCAATTTCACGCGCGCGCTTGCCGGTGAGTGGGGACCTTTTGACATCACCGTCAACGCGATCGCCCCGGGCTTTTTCCCATCGAAGATGACCAAGGGCGTACTTGCCGAATTCGGCGCGGACAAGCTTTCAAGCCGGGCACCGCTTCAGCGCATTGGTGGCCCTGAGGACCTGAAAGGCGCGGCACTTTTGTTTGCCTCCGATGCAGGGCGCCACATCACCGGACAGGTGCTCGCCGTCGACGGCGGCGTCAGCGTCGTTTAGCTTGCATTCAGGGCCGTGCCACGCTCAGTGCAAGGTGATGATCTGCCAGTTGCGCTCGGTGGCAATGCGTTTGAGCATCGGATCGGCATTGACTGCGATCGGCTCGTCAGCGTATTCGAGAAGCGCAAGGTCGTTGATCGAATCGCTATAAAAGCGCAGGTGTTCGAGCTGGTCGCGCGTCCTGATGCCCGGCAGGGCGCCTGAGGCGAGCCATTGCGTGACGCGCACGACCTTGCCCGAACGCATGCTCGGAATGCCGCTTACACGCCCGGTAAATGCCTCGCCGTGACGTTCACAGGCGGTCGCAATCAGGGTATCGATCAGAAAGCAGTCAGCCACTGCGCGCGTGATAAATTCGTTGGTGGCCGTAATGATCCCCAGAAAATCGCCGCGCTCGCGGTGAGCATCGATCAGCGCTCGTGCGCTGGCACTGATCGCAGGCGCGACGACCTCGTCGATGAACTGATCCCGAAGCGCCGACAAGGTCGCAGGAGAAAATCGCGTCAGGGTTTCAATGAAAAATTCGCAAAAGACAACATCCGGATCAGCGCCACCGGCCAGATAGCGCTGTTTCATCAATTGCGCAGCAGGAAGCATCACCTCGCCGTCGATGGCGCCGACGTCGGCAAGAAACTGGATCCACGCCTGATTGGTATCGAGCGGCAGCAGCGTGTGATCAAGATCGAACAGGGTCAGGACCATGCAAACTCGGGTTGACAGGCGCGGATTCTACCAGCCGGTTCACCGGGGCACGCTAGGTGGTCAGCCACCCCTGGTCGCCTCTTGAACCGCGTCCACTTATAGACTATCATGTGTCCATGAATGTACGATAAGGAATCGAAAATGCCCCTCACTTCCAAGTCCTACGGCCGTGCAAGCGCGAAGATTGCGTCCTCAAAAGCGGTAGGCGTAACGTCAAGTCAGCGCAGGTCGCCCGCTCCCGTGGCTAACGCGCTTTACCGGAAGCCGGGCGATGTCGATGCATTCATCCGCAGGGTCCATTCGGCAACGCCGGGGGAAACCGTAGAGATCGAACGCCAGGGTATCCCGGGGATCATGGTGAAGGAACTCGCGCGGGAATTGGATCTTTCGGCCACCCGCCTCTACGGGATCTTGGGGATAGCCAAAGCGACTGTAGAGAAAAAGGCGTCTGCCGGGGAGCAGATCGACGGGGCAGGGGGGTTTGCGGCATTGGGCCTTGTCAAGCTGCTTGGCAAGGTTCGTGACATGGTCGAAGACAGCCCGGCCAAGGAGGCCAGGGACTTTGACGCCAGCAGGTGGCTCGGTGAATGGATCGAGAAATCGCAACCTGCGCTTGGGGGGAAGAAACCCGCTGACCTGCTTGACACGCCGACCGGGATCGAGATGGTCTCCAATATTCTCGGCGCGATCCAAAGCGGCGCTTACGTTTGACCAAGCGCACGGCTCATTTGTGGCGCATCGCTACAGAGACCAGGACCTATCCTGCCAATGACCGCAGCGGAAACGGCGCCGCCAGGAACCCGGGAAGATGGAATAACCGCAACGAGAAAGTCATCTACGCCGCGCCTTCGATCGCGCTTGCGGTCCTGGAGACCGCCGCCCACATTGACGACTCGGGTCTGCCGCTTAACAAGTTCCTGGTCCGCCTCGACGTCCCGACGGTTCTGATCGAAAACGCCGTGACGGCGAGTCCTCCATCGCTGCCGGTGGCCTGGTCGGCCGTTCCTGCGGGAATGGCCAGCGTCGCCTTCGGCTCGAAATGGTACGCGTCGCAAGAAAGCGTGATCCTCTTTGTGCCGTCGGTGATCGTGCCTGAAGAGAACATCGCAATCATCAATGCGCGCCATCCGGATATGGCCAAGATCAAGGTCATCGTGGTTCGGCCGTTCGAGTACAACAAGCTGTTCAGATCGAACTGAACATTGATCGACCCCATGCCGGAGAAATCCTGCGGACAATCGGGCGCGTCTTCACGGCTTTTCGTGCTGGGTTAGAATGGCTTGCGAACGATCGTTCGCTCCCTTCTTGATGCACTTTGCAGTTTCCCCTTTTTGCCTGTGAGCCAATCCCTCGCGTTTCGCAACAACATCCCGTTCGTCAAGGAACTCGGCATCATCTTTCTTGACACCGGCGAGGGCACCGCGCGCATTGCACTCGATCTCGAACCGCGGCATCTCAATAGCTGGCAGGTCGCCCATGGCGGCGTGATCATGACCCTGCTTGACGTCGCCATGGCGGTCGCCGGACGAACGCTCGATTCCGGCGCAGGAGGGGGCGTGACGGTCGAGATGAAAACGAGCTTTTTGCAGCCCGGTCGGGCCGGCATGCGCCTGGTTGCAACCGGCCATGCCTTTCACCGCTCGAGCACGATGGCTTTTTGTGAAGGCGATATCCGGGATTCCGAAGGACGCCTGATCGCCAAGTCGATGGGCACATTCAAATACATCCGCAAGCGTCAGGACGACGCCTTAGGCTATGTTGCAAAGGAGAATTTTGATGGTTGAGAGTTATCGTCGCATCGTGCTTGCCTCGCGGCCCCATGGCTGGGTGACCGAGGAGAATTTTCGTATCGAGGAAGTGCCAAGCCCGCAGTTGCAAGAAGGCGAGGTCCGCGTTCGCAATCACTTCCTGTCGCTTGATCCCTATATGCGCGGGCGCATGAACGACGCCAAGTCCTACGCCCAGCCGCAAAAGCTCGACGACACCATGGGCGGTGCCACGGTTGGCGAAGTGGTCGAGTCGAAATCGGACGCCTTTGCCGTTGGCGATACCGTGCGCGGCATGCTCGGCTGGGCCGAATACGGCATCGCACCGGCGCAGGCCTTGCAGAAAATTGATGCGCGCACGATTCCGATGTCAGCCTATCTTGGCGTGGTTGGCATGCCAGGCATGACCGCGTGGTACGGCTTTCACAAGGTGCTCGAGCCCAAGGCCGGCGAGACGCTGGTGGTGAGCGCAGCCAGTGGCGCTGTGGGCAGCGTGGTTGGCCAGCTCGGAAAAATCGCTGGCTTGAGCGTCGTCGGAATCGCAGGGGGGCCAGACAAGTGCCGCTACGTCACCGAGGAACTCGGCTTTGATGCATGCATCGATTACAAGACCGCCGAGAACGCCAAGGCGCTCGCAGCAATGATCGCCGCGGTTGCGCCCAAAGGTGTCGATGCGCATTTTGAAAACGTCGGCGGTGACGTGCTCAATGCGGTCATGACCCAGCTCAATCCGTTTGCCCGGGTCGCGATTTGCGGCCTGATTAGCGACTACAACGCGCAGCCTGGCCAGGTGCCGCGCAGCGCGATCCTCAACCCGGGGCTGTTTCTCGTTGCCCGCTTCAAGATGCAGGGATTCATCGTCTCTGACCATCTCAATCTCTGGCCACAGGGTTTGGGCGAAATCGCGCGCCAGGTCGGCGAGGGTCGGATCAAGTATCGCGAGAGCATCGCCCATGGCCTGGCTGCTGCGCCGGCTGCCTTCATCGGTTTGCTCAAGGGCGAAAACTTCGGCAAGCAAGTGGTTCGCCTGGTCTAGCGACAGCGCTGCATCATGAGCGAGCTGATCTTGCATCACTATCCGAACTCGCCCTTCGCGGAAAAGATCCGCACGATATTCGGATTCAAGCGCATCGCCTGGAAGTCGGTCTTGATTCCCTCGGTGATGCCCAAGCCCGATCTCACAGCACTCACCGGCGGCTATCGCAAGACGCCGGTGCTGCAAATCGGCGCTGACATCTTTTGCGACACGGCACTGATTGCCGACGTCCTTGAGGCGCGCTATCCAGAGCCGTCGCTGTATCCGAAAGACGTCGAGGCGCTAGCCAGAACGCTTGCGCAGTGGGCCGACTTCACGCTGTTTTGGACCGCCATCCCCTACGCCTTGCAGCCTCAAGGTGCGCAGCACATGTTTGCCAGTCTCTCGCCCGCGGAACGGCAGGCATTCGTTGACGACCGCACGGCCTTTCGAGCGCTGGTGCCGCGCCTGCGCGCGCCCGAAGCCCAGCACAACATGCGGGCTTTGCTTGAACGCATCGAGGGTATCCTTGGTGCGCAGTCGTTCCTCCTTGGCGAGGTGCCGTCGATCGCCGATTTTTCCTGCTATCACTGCATCTGGTTTGTCGCGCATGCGGGACCGCTTGCGAGCCTGCTTGCGTCCTTTCCTGCGGTGACGGCCTGGTATGCGCGCATGAGGGCCTTTGGCCACGGCACATCCGAGGCGCTTGCAAGCTCTGCAGCAATCGACATCGCACGCAATTCGCAAGCGCTCGAGCCGAGCGGGATTTCCTCTGATGTCCATGGCTTCTTGCTTGGCGAGACGGTTAAGGTCGCTGCCACCGACTATGGTACCGAGCCTGTCACCGGCGAATTGTATTTCGTCGGTCCGACACGCATTTCGCTCGCACGAAACGACGCCCGCGCGGGGCGGGTGGTGGTTCATTTCCCGCGCCTGGGCTTTGAGATGCGGCAACCGAAATGAACCCCGTCTGGACGTTCGCGCGCCTTGAGCGCCTGAGTTCGCGCGATGTCTTCGATGTCCTGGCGTTGCGCGCATCGGTTTTCGTTGTCGAGCAGAACTGCGTCTTTCTCGACCCGGACAGCCATGACGTGAAGAGCTGGCATCTGCTGGGCCGCGACGCCAACGGCCGGCTGATTGCCTATCTGCGCATCGTCGATGCCGGCCAGAAATATGACGAACCATCGATCGGTCGCGTGGCTACGCACATCGATTACCGCAGGCTCGGGATTGGCCTTGCGCTCATGCATGAAGGCCTTCGCCGCTGCGCTGCGCTGTGGCCCGAGGCTTCGCTTCGGATCGGTGCACAGGAGCGGTTGGAACGCTTCTACCAGCGGCTTGGTTTTGCTCGCGCAAGCGAGCGTTATATCGAAGACGGCATTGCCCATATCGAAATGGTGCGCAGGCATGAGCCGCGTGCAACTCACAACGGAGACACCTCATGACGATGCAACTGCACGGTCGGGTCGCAGTCATCACCGGCGCTGGCAGCGGCTTTGGCCGCGAATTTGCTCGCCTTGCGCTCAAGGCCAAGATGCCCATGGCACTCGCCGACATCGAACCGATGGCCCTTGCCGCCGTGGTCGACGAAATCAAAGGCGCCGGTGGCGCGGCAATTGGCATGACCTGCGACGTGTCACAAGCCGCGGCGCTTGAGGACCTCGCCGAGGCGACGATGAAGACCTATGGCGCAGTCCATCTGGTCTTTAACAATGCCGGCGTTGGCAGTGGCGGGCTGATCTGGGAGAACTCGTTATCCGACTGGAATTGGGTGCTCGGGGTCAATCTGTATGGCGTCGTGCACGGCATTCGCAGCTTCGTGCCGCGCATGCTCGCCTGTGCCGCCAAGGATCCGTCCTATCACGGTCACATCGTCAATACCGCATCGATGGCAGGCATGCTCAACGCGCCCAACATGGGCATCTACAATGTCTCGAAACACGCCGTGGTGGCGCTCACCGAGACCCTGTATCAGGACCTGCGCTTAATCGATGCGCCGATCTCGGCCTCGGTGCTATGCCCGTACTTCGTGCCAACCGGGATTAGCGCTTCGCACCGCAATGCCCCAAGCAGCGTTGCCAGCGAAGGGCAGACGGCATCGCAAAAGGCCGCCGCAATCCTCTCAAGCAAGGCGGTGAGCTCGGGCAAGGTCACGGCGCACGATGTCGCCTTGCGCACCTTCGAGGCCATCGAGAAGGGCCAGTTCTACGTATTCTCGCACCCGCATGCCCTGGGTAACGTGCAAACGCGCATGGAGGACATTCTCACCATGCGCAATCCAAGCGATCCGTTCGCGGCTCGCCCCGACTTGCGCGAGAACCTGAGACAGGCCATCGCCGAGGCGGCCAGGGCATGAGTGGCGCGGTGATTTGCGACGGACAATTCGCCGATCTGGGCAATGGCACCCGGCTGCATTTCGCCTCAAGCGGGACCAAGGGCGCGCCGCTCATGCTCTTCGTGCATGGCTTTCCGCAAGCCTGGTTCGAGTGGGAGGGGCAACTTGGCGAATTCGGCCGCGACCATTTCGCCGTCGCACCGGACTTGCGTGGCTTTAATCTCTCGAGCAAGCCCAAAGCCGTGGAGGCTTATCGTGCGGTTCATATCGTCGATGATCTGGCGCGCTTGATCGATGTGCTTGGCTATGACAGGGCGATCGTGGTTGCCCACGACTGGGGCGGGGCGGTGGCGTGGAACCTGGCGATTTTCCGGCCGGAAAAGATCAAGCGCCTTATCATCATCAACGCGCCGCATCCGTATCTCTTCATGCGCGCCCTGCTCGAGGACAAGGAGCAGCAGCGCTCCTCGGAATACATGAACTGGCTGCGTGCCGATGGCTCGGAGCTGGCGCTTGCGCGCGATCGCTTTCGGGCGCTGGAGAAGTTTCTTGCCGACGAAAACGGCATCGCGCCTGCCTGGTATGACGAGGCGACACAGGCACGCTATCACGCCATGTGGTCAACGCCTGGCGATGCAGGCAGCCACAGCCTGACGGGCGCGGTCAATTTCTATCGCGCATCACCGCTTTTCCCGGGCGCCAAAAGCCCGGCACCGGCGCTGCTTGACGCCGCCGCGTGGCAGGTGAAAGTGCCCACCCGTGTCATCTGGGGGGAGAACGATCGCGCCCTTTTGCCGCGCCTTCTTGACGGCTTGGACAAGGTCGTGCCGGACCTCAAAATCACGCGCGTGCCAGGCGCATCGCATTGGATCGTGCAAGAAGACACAGAGCGCATGAACCAGCTGATCCGATCAGCACTTGAGAGCTAAGTGGGCGCGATTTTCCTGGTTCGCCACGGACAGGCCGCATTTGGCACTGACGACTACGACAGGCTGACGCCAGTGGGCATCGAGCAGGCGCGACACCTCGGGCAGTACTTTGCACTTCGCAAGATCCCGATTGACGCCATCGTCACCGGGACCCTGACGCGGCAGTGCCAGACCGCAGAGGCATTTTCCGCCGCGTTGAAGGGCCGGGCGCCCGAGCTGATCGAAGAGCGCGCGTTCGAAATTTTCGCAGGCCTGAACGAATACGATCCACGGGCCGTCCTCGTTGCCCACACGGCGAAAGACCTGCCGCCAAATGACGCCGCCAGGGCGCGCGATCCCGATGTCGTGCGCCAGCACTTTCGAATCTTGCGCGATGCGCTGTTTGCCTGGGCCAGCGGCCAGACCGAACCCGAGGGCATGCCGCCGTTTGCCCTCTTCCAGTCGCAGGCGATGGCGGTCATCGCCGATGTGCGGGCGCGTTTTGTCCACGGCAGCGTGGTTGTCGTCAGCTCAGGTGGCCCGATTGGCGCGATCGTTGCAGCCACGCTCGCTGCGCCGCCTCATGCCGCGGTCGAATTGAACCTTCGCATCCGCAATGCGTCGGTGACAGAGATTCTCGGCACGGCACGACGCCATCACCTCCTGAGCTTTAACAGCGGCGCCCACCTCGATCATGTGCCAGAGCTTGTCACCTATACCTGAGCGTCAGTAGGTCTTGTAGGGCAGGAACTTGCCGGACATGACGATGTTGACGCGATCGCCGTTGGGATCGGGCTCGCGCTTGAGTTCCATGCGAAAATCGATGGCACTCATGATGCCGTCGCCGAACTCCTCGTGGATCAGTTCCTTAAACGTCGTGCCATAAACGGACACGAGTTCGTAGAAGCGGTAAATCAGGGGATCGGTTGGCACCGGGCTTGACAGCGAGCCCTTCGCGGGCGTGACCATCAGCCATGCGCTTTCGGCCTCGGTCAAGCCGAACAGCTTGGCTACGACAGCGGCCTGTTGCGCATCGAGCGTCATCTGTCCAAGGCATGCGGCAGTCGTCCATTCCTTGCTCTTGCCCACGTGTTTGGCGACTTCGGCCCAGGACAGTTTGCGCGCGATGCGTTCGGCCACGATCCTTTCGGTCACGTCGTGTCGATTCAAGCGGGTTCCTTCGAAGTAGGGGGGTGAAAGCGGTGCGGGCGGGATTTTTCCGGCGTCACCAATGCAAGCTTTGTGCCGCCGTCGGTTGCAAGGCCAAGTCGATGCAAACGCCGCAGCCCCAAGGCGTTGCACGTTCACGGTGCTAGACTCGTTGGCTTTTGCGCACCACTATGGATCTTGACCCTCAGATGGCCGATATTCTCGCGCGCGTGGCGCGGGCGGGACGGCCCGAGTTCTGGCAGTTGCCGGTGGAGGAGGCGCGCACGGCCTACCTGCGCGCTGCGCACGTGCTTGATATCCCCCGGCGAAAACTGTTTCGGATCGATGATTTTTCTGTCCGGGGACCGAAGCGGCCGATTCCGCTTCGTGTCTATATCCCGGTGCAAGCAAGCGATGCGCTGCCGCTCACGCTCTTTTTTCATGGTGGCGGCTTCACCATCGGCAGCCTTGACACCCACGATGCGGTCTGTCGCATGCTGGCTGAAGATGCGCATTGCCTGGTCGTCTCAGTCGACTACCGCCTCGCTCCGGAACATCCATTTCCTGCGGCGGTCGATGATGCCTTCGCGGCCATGAGCTGGGTCCATGGCAATGCCAGGCGCCTTGGCGCCGATGTCAGCCGCATCGCCGTGGCCGGCGACAGCGCGGGCGGCACGCTCGCTGCGGTTTGCGCCATCAAGGCCGCGAAGGAAAACATCGCGCTCGTGCACCAGCTCTTGATCTATCCTGGCACCTGTGCCTACCAGGACACCGATTCGCACCGCCGCTTGGCGCACGGCTATCTGCTTGATGCGACCACCATCCAGTGGTTTTTCAGCCAGTATCTTCCCGATCGAGCGCAGCGCCTCGATTGGCGTTTCGCCCCGCTTGATGCGAGGCCCCCTGTCGATCTGAGGAGCGTGTGCGCTGCAACCGTCGTCGTGGCCGGGTTTGATCCGCTTCACGACGAAGGGGTCGCCTACGCAAAACGGCTGCAAGAGGCTGGTGTTGCCGTCGAACTCCTGGAGTACGAGGGCATGGCCCACGGCTTTTTCAATTTCGGTGGTGCACTTGATGTCGCGCGCAGCGCCCATCGTGACTGCTGCCTTGCGCTCAGACGCGCCTTTGGTGAGGAAAAGTGAAACACGTCTTAACCGATGAAGGCAAGACCGAGCCGGTGCAAAGTGGCGATTTCGTCCTTCATGACGAAAATCTGTGGCTCGAAGACATTGAGGGCGAAGCGGCACTGGACTGGGTCGCGCGCATCAGTTCGGAAACGTTTGATGCCCTTTCGCTTGACGCCAGATTCGCGGCGTTCAATCAGCGGCTGTTGTCGATCTACCAGTCGCAAGAGCGCATCGCCGTAGCCACCGTGCGGGGTGCCTGGCTCTACAACTTCTGGCAGGACAAGTCCCATCCTCGCGGCATCTGGCGCAAGACCACGCTGGAGAGTTATGCGAGCGATGCACCCGACTGGCAGATCCTGCTCGATGTCGATCTCCTGGCACAGCACGAAAACGAGAACTGGGTCTGGGCGGGCGCATCGATGCTCTATCCCGAGTACCGCTATGCCCTGCTGAGTTTTTCGCGCGGCGGCGGCGATGCCGCGGTCGTGCGCGAGTTCGACTGTGCAACGGGCACCTTCGTTGCTGAGGGGTTCGTGCTCGCCGAAGCAAAAAGCCAGACGGCATGGATCGATCGCGACCGGATTTTCGTCGCCACCGATTTCGGTCCAAAAAGCCTGACCGATTCGGGTTATCCGCGCATCGTCAAATGCTGGCAGCGTGGCACGCCGCTTGCGGCCGCGACGACCCTGTTCGAGGGTGAACCCGGCGACGTGCTGGTCACGGCGCACGTCAGCCGCGACTGGAGCGGCCAGCAACTGCGCCTTAGGCGCTGGGTGACGCGACGCATCACCTTTCAGAAAAGCCAGTATCTGCTCGATGTCGACGGTACGCTTTCGCCACTTGATCTGCCCGAGGATGCCGACATCGAAACGTTTGGCGATCAGCTGCTTGTGATCGTCAAGAGCGCATGGCAGCTGGCATCCGGGGTCTGGCCGCAAGGCTCGGTGCTGGCGATTGGCCTCGATTCATTCCTGCAAGGCGACAGGCGTTTTTCTGCGCTGTTTACGCCGGGGCCGCGTCGCGCCCTGAAGGGTTTGTGCAAGACGCGATCACAACTGTGGCTGTCGTTTGCGGATAATCTTGCCGAAAAATGCGAGCGCTTCTCGCTTGACGGCGGCACGTGGCAACGCGTGGCGCTACAGCTCGATTCGTCGGTATCGATTGATTTTTATCCTTTCGATGCCGATCAGAACGACGATGTCTGGGTGTTTTTCAGCGGCGCTGCGACGCCCACACGCGTCGCCCTGTGGCAATGGCCGTGCGGCGCTGTCGTGTCCGATGCGCGGGTGGTAAAGCGCTTGCCCGCGCTTTTCAGGGCCGATGACTTGTGCCAGCGACGCTTTGATGCGGTCTCGGCTGACGGCACGTTAATCCCGTATGTCGTCGTCGGCCGCGAGCGTGCCAGTGCCAAGACGCCAACGCTGCTGTACGGTTATGGCGGCTTCGAAATTTCGTTGTTGCCCCTGACGTACAACCCGTCAGTTGGCGCGTTGTGGCTTGAGGAGGGCGGCAATTATGTCGTGGCCGGGCTTCGCGGCGGCGGAGAGTTCGGGCCGGGGTGGCATCTAGCCGCGACGCGCGAGAACAAGCAGCGATGCTTCGATGACTTCATTGCCGTGGCCAAAGACCTCATCGCACGCGGCATCTGCACTGCGCAGCACCTTGGCATTCAGGGCGGCAGCAACGGCGGCCTTCTGGTCGGCGCCGTCATGATGCAGGAGCCCGAACTGTTTGCTGCAGTGGTCTGCCAGGTGCCGCTGCTTGATATGCGTCGCTATCATCTCTTGCTCGCCGGTGCATCGTGGGTGGCCGAGTATGGCGATCCTGACGACGCCCGTGACTGGGCCTTCATTTCGGCCTACTCGCCCTACCAGCACGTGCAAAGCGGCGTGCGCTACCCGCGCATGCTGGTGACGACGTCAACGCGCGATGACCGCGTCCATCCGGGCCACGCCAGAAAAATGGTGGCGCGCCTGCGCCGACTGGGGTGCGACGTGCTCTATTACGAAAATACCGAAGGCGGCCATGCAGGCGCAGCCAATGCGATCCAGCAGGCGCGAATCGGGGCGCTGGCCTATACCTTTCTGTGGCAAACGCTGGGCTGATGGCAGCAAGCGCGCCAGGAAAAACTCGCGTCGTCTGGCTCGATGTGCTGCGCGGCCTGGCACTTTTTGGCATTGCCCAGATCAATTTCCCGAGCTTTGCCGCGGGCAACCTGCCAACCCTGGTGCTCTTTGACGGCGCCCCCGGCGCCGCTTCGCGGAGCCTCTTTGCACTCGTTGAATTTGCCATCGCAGCCAAGTTCTACCCCCTTTTCGCCTTCCTTTTTGGCTACGGCCACGTCATCCAGCGACGTAATCTCAACGCGCTTGGCATCCTGCCCGAGACGATTCTCTATCGCCGCTACGCGGCGCTTCTTGTCCTTGGGGCAATCCACGGCACGCTGCTTTTCTTCGGCGATATCCTGACGCTGTATGCGATTTGCGGCATGATCCTGACCTTCAGTTTCCGAGCACGCCTGCCGTTCTCGCAGCTGACCTTGATGTTTGCCGTGATCAGCGTCCTCGAGCTGACGCTGGCCTACGCGCAAGATGGCGCGACACCGGTGCTCGCAACCCTGATCGCCTCGCACCACGACGAACTCGGGCAACTGGCTCAAGGCCGGCTTGCCGACGTCATGGTCTTGCGCGCCAATGCCTACGTCGCCTCGCTTTTGACCCAGCTGGCCGTGTTCTTGCCCCAGCTCCTGATGTTGATGTGCGCTGGCGCCTTAGCTGCTGAGCGGCAATTGTTCGAGCACGCTCTAGCGCACCGGCGCATTTTTGGCCTCATGCTTGCCATTGGCACCCTGGCGGGCGTGCCGATCAGCGTGGCGCTCGCCGCGATCATGTATACGCTTGCCCAGGGCGAGCATGCCGGCGTGTTGTGGAATCTGTCTGACCTTTGTGCCGATGCCGCGTTTGTCCTCACGCTGGCCGTCATCGGCGCACTCGGGCGCTGTGCCGCGCGAGCACCGCAGCCGCTGCCCAGGCCCTTGATCTGGCTCGCCTCGACAGGCCAGATGGCGCTCACCAACTACCTCGTGCAGTCCTTGCTGATGGCCTTCATCTGGTATTCCTCTGCCCCATGGCTTTCACGCCACCATCCGTTCGCCTTGCTCTGGACGATGTCGCTGGCGGTTTGCGCGCTGCAGGTGGTGTGGTCGCACCATCGCGTCAAGAGCGGCAAACAGGGACCCTTTGAGGCGCTCTGGCGCCGCTATACCTATGCGCCGCTGCGCGCCAGGTAGTTGAATTGCTCACGAACGATGTTGCCCGGCGCATCAAACGAGCGCTCCTCGAAGTAGACCTCGCCCTTGACATCGACAATCACCACCGTCGAGGAGCGCGTGCCGTACTCGGGCGAATCGATGAATACCGGGGAGAGCATGCGCTCGCGCGGCAAGCCCACGCCGCTATCTGGCAAGTCTTCGTCGGGGAAGGCGTGCCGCTCGAGAAGCGCCTCGAAAAGTGCCACGCAAAGCGCGTCCGGCGTTATGTCATCCTCGCCAAGAAGTGCGCCAAGGCGGCCCTGGATCGACGCCGTTTTTGGCCACACCTTGTCGAAGGCGCCATTGGACATGCCGAAAACGCCAGGTTCAAGCGCGATCCGTTCATATCCCATGCGGTTGCTGTCAAAAAACATCGTGTGCTCGATCAGATCAGCCCAGAGCAGGTTGTAGCCGGCGTATTCGTCCTTGCCGTGAAGCGGTGCGCCATTGAGCAGGCAGTCGACCACAAGGCCGCCCCGCGAGCGCCCGGCATGCGCTGGCGTCGCCTCGCGAAAGTTGGTCACGGCGGCAAAGCGGCCGCGCCGCGTGAGCCCAAGCCAGGTACCGCCTAGAAGACCGTCGCGACCGGCGAGGATGTCCGCATGCTCGGGCCAAAAGCGCGCTGCACGGGTCGGGCGTGCGCGAAACTCGTCGCGATTGGCGGCAACGACGAGCGCATAGCGCGGGTGGGCATGCCAGCCGATGCCAATCAGGCACATGCCAAGGCAGAGATGAGGTCAGATAAAAACGCCGGGTTGAACCGCATCAGGTCTCGGAGAAGCGCTCGAGCCTGCGCGCGCCGGCGAGCGCGGGAAGCTCGGTGCGCGCAACGAGATCAGCCAGATGCGCTTCGAGGCCCAAGGGCGCAGGCTCGTAGACTTCAAGCCAGGTGACATCGCGCTCGGCGACATCGTTTTTGCACATCAGGCGCGTGCGTACCCCCGCAAAATCGCGGCAAACATGAGACTGCAGCTCGCGCACGGCGTCACGAGCGCGCCTGGCATCGGCAGGCAGCAGGCGATAGTAGACATAAAGGATGTCCATGCGCCTTAAAGCCTCGGCCGCACGAAAATTTCGTTGTCCGGGATTTCATAGGGGGGCACGAGCTGCTCGAGCGCCACCTGCGGGTGCTCGGGCAGTACGAGCCCCTCCGCCCAGGCAGAAAGGGGTGCCTCGATCAGGCAATCAAGGGATCCGTCAGGCGCCTTGGCTGCGCTCACCACGGTGCCCACCGCGTCCTGGGTCAAAAGGCTGAGGACCTCGGAGCCGGGCAGGGGAGGGTTTGCACCCTCGAGGTGCGCAAGCAGTGTGCGGCGCTTGAGCTTGCCAAGGTACTGGCTTCTCGCGACCACCTCCTGGCCGGGAAAGCACCCCTTCTTGAAATCGATGCCCCCAAGCGCTTCCAGATTGATCATCTGTGGAACGAAGCGTTCCTGCGTCTTGGCCTCGATGAAACCCACGCCTGAGCGCACTTCGAGCCAGTCCCAGACTTCACTCGGGCGCGCTTCTACCCCGCTTTCGGCCAAGCGCGCCTTGAGCGCCGCGCCATCGCCGCGGCAGACCGCAAAAGCGCGCTCGATGCCAAGCACCGCCGAAAGCCGCAGGAGATCGACGTCGGCAGCCTCGGCAACCCCGGCAACGGCGGCAATCGCCGCCTCGCCGATGAGGCCAAATATCGCCACATCGGGCGTACTCACCACGACCTTGGCGCGCAGCACGTACATGCGCAAGCGCTTGGCAAGCGCAGCGCTGATGTCGCTTGCGACGAGCCAGAAGATGCCTTGCCCGGTGGACCAGACCATGCCGCTGGCAAGCAACCTGCCCTTGGCCGAGCAGTAGCCGGCGATGCGCCAGGCGCGGGCATCAAGCTTGGCAATGTCGGCGGTGAGCTGCGCCTGCAAAAAGGCGGGTGCGTCCGCACCCGTAAATTCGAGGACAGCGCGCGAAGGAACGAGGCAAAAGCCCGGCTTTGGCGCTGCCTCCTGCAGGGTTGCCGCGGGGCCTTCGGGCAAGGCGAAGCTGGGCGTGAAAAGCATCCAGTTATGATACGCATTCTGCAGCAGCCCGTCGCTCATGTCCTATTTACGCGTCTTCCTTGCGCTCGTGGTGTTGGCCTTGATTGGAGCTTTGGCGGTCGTCGGCTGGGCCAATTGGCCCATGCATTTAAGGCATGGCGCCATCGAAGTGACGCTTCCGCCCAGGACATCGACCCAGGCCATTGCGCGCCTGATCAGCGATAGCGGCGCGCCCGGTCCTGCGATTCTGTTTGACCTGGTGGCAAGGCTTGACGGACACGCCAAGCACCTTCAGGCCGGCACCTATGCCATCGAGGAGGGCATGACGCCGATCGAATTGATTGCGCGCATCGAACGCGGTGAGGTGGTTCAGATCGAACTGGTCATCCCCGAAGGATGGACGTTTCATCAAATGAAAAATGCCATCGCCGCCGATGCCGACCTGACGCAAACGGTAGCGCAGCTCGATGACCTGCAGCTCCTGCGCAGCCTTGGCGCGAGCGAAACCAGCCCTGAGGGCCTGTTTTTCCCCGACACCTATCGTTTCGCGCGCGGCACGCCTGACATCGAAATCTACCGCCGCGCCTACCAGTCGATGGCAAGGCACCTGCGCGAGGCATGGAGCGCCCGCTCCCCCGGGCTGCCCCTGGCGAGCCCGTATGAGGCGCTGATCCTGGCGTCGATCGTCGAGAAGGAAACCGGGCGTGCCGAAGATCGGCCGCTGATTGCGGCGGTGTTCGTCAACCGCCTGCAAAAGCACATGCTGCTGCAAACCGATCCGAGCGTCATCTACGGCTTGGGCAGTCGCTACGACGGCGCCTTGCACAAGGCCGATTTGTCGCGTGACACGCCTTATAACACCTACGTGCGCGAGGGCCTGCCACCCACGCCGATTTCACTGCCCGGTGCTGCGGCACTCGCAGCGGCAACCAACCCGGCTGCAACCGACCTCCTGTATTTTGTCTCGCGAGGCGATGGCACCAGCCAGTTCTCGGGCGACCTTGACACCCACAACCGTGCCGTCGACAAGTACCAAAAGGGTGCGCGCCCATGACGCGCGGCCGCATGATCACGCTGGAAGGGGTCGATGGCGCGGGCAAAAGCACGCATCTGGAGTGGCTTGCCGAGCAGCTGCAGGCCCTGGGCCACACGGTGGTCGTGACGCGCGAGCCCGGCGGCACCGCGCTTGGCGAGGCATTGCGCGAGTTGCTCCTGAATCAGGCCATGCATGCCGAGACCGAGGCGCTGCTGATGTTCGCTGCCCGCCGCGAGCATGTCGCACAGGTCATCGAGCCCGCGCTGTTGCGCGGCGCGTGGGTGCTTTGTGACCGCTTCAGTGACGCCAGCTTCGCCTACCAGGGTGCGGCGCGCGGCGTTGAGGCGGGCAAGCTCGACATCCTGGAACACTGGGTGCATCCCCATATTCGGCCGGATCTGACGCTGCTCTTCGATCTTGGCGCAGCCAAGGCCAAGGCCCGTCTCGAAGGCGTGCGCGAGCTGGACAAGTTCGAGCGCCAGGACACGGCGTTTTTCGAGGCGGTGCGACAAGGCTACAGGGCGCGCGTGAACGCCGACCCGGGGCGCTTCATGGTCATCGATGGCGGCCTGTCGATTGATCAAATCCGAGCCCAGCTGACGCTCATCATCGCGGGCTTTGATAGTGACAAATGACATTAGATATAGAACTTAATTAATTGATTATAAATAATTATCCTTGGCACGATGCGCTCTGGAATAGGCTCTTGCCATGGCGCATCGACGCGCCGCACGCGATTTTGCTGCACGGGCCTTCCGGCATCGGCAAGGTCGATCTGGGCAAGCGTCTTGCGCGCTTTTGGCTGTGCGAGGCGCCCACCGCCCAAGACGCCTGCGGGACGTGCCCGAGCTGCACGTTCGTGGCGCTGGATCACCACCCCGACTTGCAACTGATTCGCCCCGAGGCGCTGGCCTTAAGTGAAGGTACGCGCGAGGGCGCCGACGACGAGGGCGAAGCGCAGGAGGGCGACGACGAAAAAACCTCCAAACGCGCGCCGAGCCATGAGATTCGCATCGGCCAGATTCAGGCGCTCCTGGAATCGACGGTGATTGGCAGTCATCGCGGCGGCCGCCGCGTGGTTCTCATCTATCCGGCTGAAACCATGAATCCGTTCACCGCCAATGCGCTTTTGAAACTGCTCGAAGAGCCGCCTCCTGCAACCCACCTCGTGCTCGTTTGCGATGCACCTGAACGCCTGATTGCAACCGTGCTGTCGCGCTGCCAGCAGGTCGCGGTGCCACCTGCAGACTGGGCCCAGGCGAGCGCCTGGCTTGCCGCGCAGGGCGTGAGCGAGCCGGCCACATGGCTTGCCGAAGCGGGCGGCGGCCCGCTTGCCGCGTGGCGCGCCGCAGGTGCCGATGAGGCGGTGCTCGAGGCCAGGCGGGCCGTGCTTGCCGGACTTGCGCGCGGAGAAGCGCTTGACGCGTTGGCACTTGCCGAGCGCCTTGCGAAAATCGACCGGTCACTTGTTGTCGGGTGGCTACAGCGCTATACCTGGGACTTGCTTGGCTACCGCCTTGCCGCGCGAATACGCTATTATCCCAGTGAGAAGGCAGCGATTTCCGCCTTGGCCCTGGGGCTCGACCCGGTCAGCATGGCCCGCTACGCCAAGGCCCTGGCGGGGCTGCGTCGCGCGGCTGACCATCCGCTGAATGCGCGACTGTTTTTTGAAGACCTATTGCTGCGCTACGCAGGAAGTGTAGCCGGCACGTGAGAGCGATCCACCGTGAATGACGTTGCAAGGCCCGCAGCCGTCGCCCGCCCAAGCGTCCTTTCCCTGAATATCAAGGAAAAGGCGGCCCTTTATGCTGCCTACATGCCGTACCTCAAAAATGGCGGCATTTTTGTGCCGACGAGCAAGCCCTACAACCTCGGTGACGAGGTTTACCTGCTTTTGTCGCTGATGGATGACCCCTCGAAGTTCCCGATTGCCGGGCGCGTCGCCTGGGTCACGCCACAAGGGGCGCATAACAACAAGGCGCAAGGCATCGGCGTGCATTTTTCCGAGGACGAGGGCGGCGCGACGGCCAAAAAGCGCATCGAGGAAATCCTTGGGGCCGCGCTCAAGTCCTCGCGCAGCACGCACACCCTCTAAGACCGATTTGCGGCGAGAGCCGCGGCCAACCATGCACGTGCGCAATGCCGAAAGAGGCGATCTTGACGGGATCGTAGCGATCTACAATTCGACCATCGCCTCGCGCATGGTGACTGCCGATCTCGAGCCGGTCAGCGTGGTTAGCCGGCAGGGCTGGTTTGACGCCCACGACGCGCTGAGCTATCCGCTTTGGGTGGCCGAAGACGAGGGCAAGACGCTTTTGGGCTGGGTCAGTTTTTCCGCCTTCTACGGCCGTGCGGCCTACCGCCAGAGCGCCGAGGTCAGCATCTATCTTGCCGCTTCGGCGCGTGGCCAGGGCCTTGGCCAAAAGCTCCTCGAGATGGCCTTAGGGCGTGCGCCGGCGCTCGGCTTCACCACGCTTTTGGGCTTCATCTTTGGCCACAACCAGCCCAGCCTGGCCCTTTTTCAGAAATCCGGATTTTCCTCCTACGGGGTGCTGCCAGGCGTTGCCCTTCTGGACGGCGTCGCCCGCGATCTGGTGATTGTCGGCCGAAAAATCTGACTGCAATGTTCATCGATTCCCACTGCCATCTGGACTTCCCGCAATTGCACGAGCAGCTGCCCGACGTGCTGGCCAATATGGCCAAAGCCGAAGTCACGCATGCGCTTTGCGTGTGCGTCGAGCTCGAAGCCTTTGACGCCGTGCTCGCCACGGCAAGGCGCGCCCCGAACCTTTACGCCTCGGTCGGGGTCCATCCTGACTATCCCGACTGCATCGAGCCAACCCTTGCAGATCTGGTCTCGCGCGCGGCCCTGGCTCCGGTGGTCGCGATTGGCGAGACCGGCCTTGATTACTTTCGGCTAAGCGGCGATCTGGATTGGCAGCGCGAGCGCTTTCGCACCCATATCCGCGCGGCTCGTGCGGCGCAAAAGCCGCTCATCATCCACACCCGCAATGCGGCCGAAGACACCCTTGCCATCATGCGCGAGGAGGGCGCAGGCGAGGTCGGCGGCGTCATGCACTGCTTTACCGAGTCCTGGGAGACCGCCAAGGCGGCAATGGAAATGAACTTTTACATCTCGTTTTCGGGCATCGTCACCTTCAAGAATGCCCGCGACCTGCAAGAGACGGCACGGCGCATGCCTCTTGAGCGCATGCTGATTGAAACCGATTCTCCCTACCTTGCCCCCGTTCCCCATCGCGGCAAGACCAACCAGCCCGCGTGGGTCGCGCACGTCGCCGAGGCGATCGCCACGCTTCGCGGTGCGTCCAGAGCAGAGATCGGCGAGGCGACGTCGGCGAATTTCTTCCGCCTTTTTTCGGCTGCAAAAGCGTGAGGCTCGCGCTGCGCATAAACCTTTGGGCCAGCGCCATCGCCTTTGCGCTCGCCCAAGGCGCCGCGTTTGGCGCGGCAAGCGATGCCGAACTGATCCGTGCCATCGACTCGGCCAATGTCGCCCGCGTCGAGCTGCTGCTCAAGCAGGGCGCGAACCCGAACGCACGCGATGAGCGCGGCGAGCCGGCCCTGATCTTTGCGCTGCATTCGGATCACCCCGAGGCGGCGGCGCTTTTGGCGGGCTGGCCAGGCGTCGACCTTGAAGAAGAGAACCCGCAGGGACAGACAGCGCTGATGGTCGCCGCCTATCAGGGGCGGCTTGATCTCGTCAAAAAGCTCGTCGAGAGCGGCGCCGAGGTCAGCCACAAGGGCTGGACGGCGCTGCACTTTGCAGCGTCCAGTGGCCAGATCGAGGTGGTCAGGTACCTGCTTGACCAATCCGCCTATCTTGATGCCGAGTCACCCAACGGCACGACGCCGATCATGATGGCTGCACGGCGGGGAGATCGTGCCATCTGCCAGTTGCTCGCCGACGACGGCGCCGATCCGACGCAGCGCAACCAGGCGGGGCTCAGTGCCGCCGATTTTGCCCAGAAGGCCAACGATGCCGAGCTGGCCGCCTGGTTTCGGCGCCAGGAAGTCTCCTGGCACGTGCGCCACCCGTCGCTTTCTGCAGAGCCGCAAAGCCGCGCCGAGTAGCCCAGCCGGTTCTTGCGGCCGGGTTATAGTCGCGCCATGCGCATACGACACGGTGCCCTCGCTTGAACGCCGCACTTGCAAAAGCCGCCTGGCAGGCGCAACTCGAACTGGGCTTTGCGCTTGACGGCACGCGCTCGGTTTTGAGGCGAAATCGCCACTTCGGCCCGCTCACCGTGCAGAAAGCGCTGTATCCCGAGGGACGCGGCATTTGCCATGCGTTAATCGTGCATCCGCCGGCCGGCATCGCCGAAGGCGATCGCCTCGCGATCGATATCCGCGTTGAGGCGCTTGCCCATGCCGTGGTGTCAACCCCGTCGGCCACGCGCTGGTACAAGTCGGCCGCGGCCTATGCAAGCCAGGACATATCGCTCGTCGTGAGCGCCGGCGCGACCCTTGAGTGGCTGCCCCAGGAGAACCTGTTCTTCGAAAATGCCCGTGCAAATCAACGCCTTGTGATTCATGCCGAAGAAGGTGCGAGGGTCCTCGCCTGGGATGCCTATACGCTTGGGCGCAGCGCGCGCGGCGAGGCCTGGCAGGGCGGCAGCGTGCGACTGGCAAGCGAATTGCATAGGCAAGGCGCCATGATCTTCACCGAACGCGGCGCCATCGCAGGCGGCGATAGCCTGCTCGAGGCTGCCCCTGGCCTTTTTGGCATGCGCTCAGGGGCGACGTTTCTGGCACTCGCCAAGGGCTGCACGAGCGCCCTGGCCGAAGAGCTCGCCCGCGAGCTGCCTTATGGCCCAGACCTCGCTGCCGGGGTCTCTGCGCCCGTTGACGGACTGCTTCTGGTACGCATCCTGGGTCGCGACAGCCAGCATGTGCGCGGCCTTTTGCACAGCACCTGGGCGCGACTGCGGCCCCTGCTCCTCGGTGTAGGCTTCGCTCCCCTCCGTATCTGGGCCTGCTAGGACGCCATGGAACTGACCCCCCGAGAAAAAGACAAGCTCCTGATCTTTACCGCGGCACTTTTGGCCGAGCGCCGCTTGGCGCGTGGCGTCAAGCTCAACTATCCCGAGGCCGTCGCTTTGATCAGCGCTGCGATCATGGAAGGCGCGCGCGATGGCAAGAGCGTGGCCGACCTGATGTACGAGGGCACGACCATCCTCACGCGCGACGATGTCATGGCCGGCATCGCCGAGATGCTGCCCGACATCCAGGTCGAGGCGACCTTTCCGGACGGCACCAAGCTTGTCACCGTCCACCACCCGATTGCATAGGAGCGTGCCTTGATTCCAGGCGAGATCGTCACCCAGAACGGAGATATCGAGCTCAATGCCGGGCGCACTACGGCTGCGCTTGAAGTGACCAATCGTGGCGACCGGCCGATCCAGATCGGCTCGCATTTCCATTTCTTCGAGGTCAACTCGGCGCTCGAGTTCGAGCGCGACAAGGCCCGTGGCATGCGCCTGAACATCGCCGCGGGCACCGCCGTGCGCTTTGAGCCAGGCCAGAAGCGACAGGTGGAACTGGTCGCCGTCGCAGGCGATCGGCGCATCTTCGGCTTTAACGGCGCCATCATGGGAGCGCTTTGATGGTGCACCTCTCGCGCCAGGCTTACGCCGAAATGTTTGGCCCGACCACCGGCGACAGGGTCAGGCTTGCCGACACTGAACTTTGGATCGAGATCGAGCACGACTTCACCATCTATGGCGAGGAAGTCAAATTCGGCGGCGGCAAGGTGATCCGGGACGGCATGGGCCAAAGCCAGCGCCTGCATCGCGACTGCGTCGATACGGTCATCACCAATGCGGTGATTCTTGACCACTGGGGCATCGTCAAGGCCGACATCGGCCTGAAAAATGGCCGCATTGCCGCCATCGGCAAGGCCGGCAACCCGGATATCCAGCCGGCCATTACCATCGTCATTGGCCCTGGCACCGAAGTCATCGCAGGTGAAGGCATGATCGTCACCGCAGGCGGAGTCGATCCGCATATCCACTTCATCTGTCCGCAGCAGATCGACGAAGCCCTGATGTCAGGCGTGACGACCATGCTTGGCGGCGGCACGGGCCCGGCCACAGGCACCTTTGCCACGACCTGTACGCCCGGTGCCTGGCATCTGGCCGCGATGCTGGTTGCCGCCGATGCCTATCCGATGAACCTGGGCTTTCTTGGCAAGGGCAACGCCAGCGTAGAGGCGCCGCTTTTGGAGCAGATCGAAGCCGGCGCGATCGGCCTTAAGCTGCACGAGGATTGGGGCACGACGCCAGCCGCCATCGACTGCTGCCTGTCGGTTGCCGATGCCACCGATACCCAGGTCGGCATCCATACCGACACGCTAAACGAATCCGGCTTTGTCGAAGCCACCATCGCCGCCTTCAAAGGTCGCACCATCCACACCTTCCACACCGAAGGCGCCGGCGGTGGCCATGCGCCTGACATCATCAAGGTGTGCGGCCTTGCCAACGTCTTGCCCTCGTCGACCAGCCCGACGCGGCCCTTCACCATCAATACCCTTGACGAGCACCTCGACATGCTCATGGTGTGCCATCACCTTGATGCCGCAATCGCCGAAGACGTAGCCTTTGCCGAGAGCCGCATCAGGCGTGAGACGATCGCGGCTGAAGACGTGCTGCAGGATCTTGGCGCCATCTCGATGATGTCCTCGGACTCGCAGGCGATGGGCCGGGTCGGCGAGGTCATCGTGCGCACGTGGCAGACGGCGCACAAAATGAAGTGCCAGCGCGGCGCCTTGCCAGGCGATCCGGCCACAAGCGATAACACGCGCGCAAAGCGCTACATCGCCAAATACACCATCAATCCGGCGTTAGCGCACGGCATCGCGCACGAGGTCGGCTCGATCGAGGTCGGCAAATGGGCCGACCTTGTCATCTGGAAGCCGGCATTTTTTGGCGTCAAGCCAAGCCTGATCCTCAAAGGCGGCAGTATCGCCGCTGCCGCCATGGGCGATCCCAACGCCTCGATTCCCACACCCCAGCCGGTGCATTACCGGCCGATGTTCGCCGGCATCGGCCAGGGCATTGCGCGCGCCAGCCTGACGTTCATGTCGGGCGCGTCGATCAAAGCCGGTGTCGCCGATGCGCTCAAGCTGGAGAAGCCGGTGATCGCGGTCAAGAGCTGCCGCGAGCTGAAGAAATCCGACATGGTTCACAACAGCTGGCAGCCCGACATCAGCGTCGACCCGGAAACCTATGCGGTGATTGCCGATGGCGAACTGATGACCTGCGAGCCGGCCGTCGTGCTGCCGCTGGCCCAGCGTTATTTCCTCTTCTAGCTCCGCCATGACACAAAAACTGGTCATGATCGAGCGCCGCCTGCCCCCCCAGGCCCGACTTGCACCCGCGCTTATCGCTCGCGCCGAAGTGATTTGCCTAGGCTACGAGGAACGCCGTCGCAGTCGCCTGCGCTCGCGTCTTGCCACGGGCGAGGAGGCAGCGCTCTTCATGCCGCACGGCACGGTGCTGAAAACCGG
>Ga0116229_10000399_pt1 | contig 56480 bp, 48 predicted proteins | sample S1TSphgellanicum_3_FD_87313 | JGI IMG/M metagenome (GOLD analysis project Ga0116229, IMG submission 87313) | Host-associated microbial communities from peat moss isolated from Minnesota, USA - S1T2_Fc - Sphagnum magellanicum MG | ecosystem: Host-associated > Plants > Peat moss > Unclassified...
TATGATTGCCCACAGAGGCTGCACCCAAATGTCATTTTTCCCAGGACTCTCATCACTTTGGAAGCCCATAACTTCTTTGTATAAACCCCTGAGATCTAAAGCAAAGTTATAGCCCTTGTCAAAATCTTTCCAATGATATGTAGCATTCCACCTACACGCCAAGGCGATTCCCAACTTTTAATGGTCGGGAGTCAAAATGACACTTTGACTCCTGAACCTTCTTCTGGTCATAACTTGTGTTTTAAATACTCAAATGGATCATGCAAACCCATTTTAAACATCTACATTTTAAAACCTTTCCAATGGTATAAAATACTTTTCAATCTAATGAGTTTCTACCCCTCAAATCACTTTCTAAAAAATTCAAAACTCCATAGGGACTCCCATTCCCAAAGAGGGAATCCACTTGGGAGTGTGTGGCTTCATTCCTTCATATTCTTTCACACTCTCAAGAATGTGAATGTGATTCTCGGGTTACACTCTTAACCCACACCTTTCCATGTTTTTACTTATGTGAACCCAAAACTAAGGTTGTGATAATGCATCTCCATGGCCATCGAAATAAAGTGGTGCGCCTCATAAAACCTTTTATACTTGCAAATCTTAGCAATGGCATTAAATTCCACAATTGCACCTATTGTTTGATTAATGACATTCAAAGCCACTATTTCCCATGTCAAATCAATAATCACCACATCAATAATAAAAACTTGGTCTTTGCAGGTCATGTAAAAATTAATTCATAATGAAATTTTTAATGTAAGGGTGTATCACCACTCTTTCCATACAATGTGCCCACTCTTTTGATCGAGGGCATACATGACAATTCTAATGGCATCATGTGTGGCTATTTGTTGACCTTCAAATAAGTAATGTGTTAAATGTGTGTTAGATGCATTTAACCCGTGTCCACACTCACATGTGAAAAGACTAAATGTCGAAAGTTGAATCAAACTAAGACGAAAATGCATCATTGAAATGAAAATAAAGCGAGGGATGTGGAATAAACAAATAGATGGCCTAACAACCAACCATAGCCCTGCCCCTTTGCCCGAACAAAAACGAATGCGAGCTCTAGATGTTGAAGAAATGAAATCATCCCTGAAGATAGCCCTAAAAGATGTGTCGTGGTGGATGTCCATCAAAGATGCATGTAGCCATGGGGCACTAATAACTACCAAATTCTCAAAAGAAAGGTGCATCTCTTTAACTGCAGGAGGAAAATTATCTCACACTAAACAAAGGCATGACTAAAAGAAATGTGGGCCCCCCTTGACCTGAGAAACGTACTCTTCCAAAATAAGTCTATTGAAAATATGAAACCCCAAGCATAAATATGGAGCCACCAAAGCCCAACTCTTGAGAAAAATAAATGGGGCACAATCTTCCATAAATAAAAAATCTATACCACCAAAAAAAATTAGTAGTTGAATTTGACACCTCGCTAAAGGGCCCTAACAAAACTCCCATGATCCTAAACCCATAATGTCCCCACATACGTACATAATTCTTTTGTCAAAACCTGCCAAAAAAGACAAAAAGGAGGAAGGAGGTATTATTTGTGTCGCAACCCTACTTTGAGAAAGTGGGAGGATGAAACTCACACTCCCAAAATTGGGACTTGGGAATCCTCCGAGACTCCCAAAATTTCAGAGTTCAATTACAAGGGTCAAAACACCTTGCATTGGGGTGTTTTTTATATCATTAGAAAACTATCGAAGTGTAGATGTCGAAAATGGGTTTGCATGCCTCATTTGGACATCTACAACACAAGTTATGGCAAAAAGAAAAGCTAGGAGTCAAACTGGCAGTTTGACTTTCGACCATTAAAAGTCGGGATTCGACCCGATCCCGGTGCGTGTAGGTGGAGTCCGTTGGAAAGTCCTTGAAGAAAGTTACAAGTTTGCTTTAGACCTCATCCCAATCGGAGGTCTAAAAAAAGAGTTGTGACCTCTCAAAATCTCAAGAGTCCAAACCGGGATAATTTCAGGACTCCTCCTTGGGAGTCCCAGGACAAAAAGCCATTCAGATGTAGGTGCCACCGAAAGACGCAGAGAATACTATATGGGAGAAGGTGGTGGCTTCCCCCAAGTTCAGGCCATGGTGAGTCTTGCGAATCCAGAATTGCCCGTGGCTTGTCCTAACATTAAAGGTGCTCCAGAATGTGAACTAACCAACTTGTTGGTTAGTTTGATGCAGGTTCGAATAAGTAACAAAGCTTGTCACTCTTCTTGGTCCCATCCCGGAGCTTCAACATGCCCTTCTACCCTTTCTAGTGTTAAAAGCTAGAAACGTGCTTCGAGTTCCTCAAAATTCCGTTATTTGAGTAACTTAAACCCATCTTGGGTCTAACTAGGAACTTGGGAGCGCGTCAATTTGTGTGAAATAAAAAGGTCGACAAGTAATACATGAGGAAGAAATGCCCAAAACAACCTGAACATTTCTTAAGAAAAGAATATCATCAATATGTATCACGTCCTAAAATAAATCCTCATCCAAAAAATGCATGGCAAAGTCCTAAAAACCCATTAACACACCCAAAATTTGTAAATTGTCTGACTAAAATGTAACCTTAAGGAATCTTTATGTTTAAAGAGATCCTTGAAGGATTCCAAAACTTGCACTTTGACACTTTGACCTTAAGCCCAATTAGGGCTAATTGGGTCGAAAGGTGGTTAAAGGCACGGGTAATTTCACTCATAAGGCCCAAGATGTGGGTATCATATGCTAAGGATGGAAAGACATAGCTAGGGATTTGGACGATGGTTTCTAGAAAAGTTTGATAATGGGCCAAAACAAATAAAAGACTTCTTAGGGGGTCCCCCTGCCTCATGCGTGAAAATGACTCAATAATGGTGACTCTCTCCACCTATTGCCCATGTTGGTAATAAAGAGAAGAATGAGCACCATAAAACAACTTGATAAAAAGACGATGCTTGCTAAAGGTCCCCTTACATCACATAGCTTTCTAAAAATAGTAATTCAAAAAACAATATTAAACATGTTTTCAACATCAACCTACATCATGACCCAATCAAGGTGTAAGTCAAGGTGGGTTTGGATGCCAAAGGGATGGCTTCACAACCTCCAAGGGTCAATACTCCAAACTAATGGTGGGATAGGTGCTTTTGAAACAGCCCCCAAAGTTGTAGGACAATGGAACGATTAATAAATCAAAAAAACACCTCACCTATGGCAATAGGACAAAAACCTCCAATGTCCTTTGCCATTGTCAATAATCTACTAGCCCCCAACATTAGGGCCATCGACCTAAGGATATTCCAATGGGCAACCATAGTAATAGCTTGGAATAATTCCAAAAACCTAAAAGATGGGTCTTCCAATATGAAACACCCTGAGAGATGTTCATATACCATCCCAAATATCCCACCCAAAGACAAATGCAGAACAGTCGTCAAGGCTTGGGCAAATAGAATCCTATCCAAGACAAAGGTGTGTTCAGGTTGATAGTCAAAAATAAGTGGAGGGACATGGTTTGAAGGAAGGGGGTGTAACTAGCATAGGGCCACAACGGTGTCCTCTAAAGGTAAGACTAAATCACTAAGCTTTCAAAGGGTGGGACATGAGAGCACACATGTTGTGTGGAAAGGACCTATTTATAGCTCTTCTCCTCTATTAAGGAACCACATAAAGGAACTCGAGAAGGAAAATCCTACTTTTTTTTTCCTAAAAGAGACCATTGCCAAAATGTGTGGGGCTTAAAAACTTGTAAGAGCCCAAAAGTGAATTGCCAAGGAGGAAGGATCTCATAACACAAAGTAAAAAAAATTCATGATTTGTCATGGCAAAATATTTTTGCCAAGGCTCACATGAGTTAGCACCTTTTCTCATATATAGTCACATATATAAAAGGTACCCTCCAATACACTAGGAATTTGCTTTTAACAACATGAGAGGAGAAAGCAACAAAGTGCAAATTTTAGAGGATACATAGACATTGAAGGTGTGCAAAGTGCTGGAGGTATTTCAAGTGCAAATCTGCTATCTCTGGAGGTATTGAATGTACACCAATTTGCTTTCACCTTTCATGGCATATTGGTGTACATTCAATACCATATACTTCTGTTGTAAGCCCAATGCACAGGGCCATAGAACTCTCTATTCCAGGACAAAACCTTGTTCATAAATCTCCCAGCATTGATATCTAATAACTGCCAAAAGTGGGTTATGTAAGGCCCACAAGCAGGGGCAATACCAGAATAAGGTGCCTGCCGCAAGCCAAGGGCAGTGCTGAATTCTAGTAACGCCCCCATCTGAGGGCCTTAGCAATTGCCAACACTATTGTCTCCAGTAGGAATAGTAGAATCGACACATTGTTTGGTCACCTTGCTATCTAAAGTGCCTCACCAAGTCCAATGAAGAGTTATGTAACTGTATGTTCACCAAGGGAGGGATAACAAGTCAGACCAAACTTGGGATTCACCAGCAATGTTGGTGAAGGTTTTTATGCAGAAAAGGGTCCTCCTACAGTGACTCCTCTGAAGCTCCTTGTCCAACACTTTTGGTCCACCATGCACTGACCCTTGTTGTAGCTGGGTTGCTAGAATGTATCTGGTGTTAGAACTTCCATGGCAAAGTGCAAGAAACAAAATCTACCATAAGTTTGACACGATTGATTCCCTTCAATCAAAACAATATGTCTTCAAACATTTGCATTCCTATACGCTCATTGCAGCCAAATTCCTTCCATCCACACTCTGTGGCTACCAACTTGGGGGAGCACATGTTGTGTCAACTCCAGGTTTCAGATGCTGGTACATGACTGCTAATAGCTCATTCTCTGCATTTGCATCTCCTTACACCTGAACATAACCACACCTTGTAAGACCTCATCAATAGTCTTTCATTTAGAAAGAGACTTCTTGCTTCAAAACCAGAATCTACAGGAATATGCCATCTGCATGACATTCAGAACACCGGGTTTACACCCATTTGACTACAAGTCAGTGGGATTGCTTCCATATTGAAAGTATTCTGCTGTTCCAGAGAAGAGCCACAGATCTGTGCAGGTGACAAACTTGAATCAAATTGTAATCCACTTGGCTTGTGGTCCTGCAGCTGGAACAAAGAACGGAAACAGTTGGTTAGTACCCTCAAGTAATCAGTACAAGAGCCTTGAAAAATCAGCAAAGCAGCTGGATTTCTGACCATGCTGAAGAAGGAACTGCTGGCTTCCAGAAGCTCTACAGCTCCAACCACTCCATTGTAAGATCTCTGTTTCACATGTGGATCCAGTCTGAGTATTCAAATGTCGTTTTATTCCGGACCTCCAAAAAGGAGAAGTAATAATTCCACGGATACTCTAACATATGAAATCCAGTGTCCACATTCCAATTCAATTCAATACATTTGATCACCATATTGCAAAGTTCAAGCTATAATTCTGCAAATGCTATGCTCTCTGTTCCCCTTCCAAATGCAAGTTTTGTTTCGAGGAATTTATCCTTTCTGATATCAATGAACCTTTTTCTGACAATTCAGTACAATGCAAAAGGAGTACACAACTATACACTAAGGAAGCCACAAGGATCACAACTAGTGTGAGATTTTGTTTTTGCCCATCTTGTCTAAAAATAATATAATTCATGTGGAATTTGCTATTCTTCAACTTCCATAAATCACAAAGGAAAAGAAGGAATTGGTTTTTCAAAAGAAGTGGCAATTTACCGTTTTTGGCTACTTCAAAAATGTAACTATACTCAAAGGAATAAATATGGCAAAAGTTTTTTTAGTCAAGTTCTATTTTTGCAACCCAAATACATACAACATGTGTGTAAAGAATTTTATTAAGTTTTGAGTAAGTTTTTGTGATTGAAAATTCATCAAATTGGCTTCAAAAACATGTGGAATTTGTAAAGAGTATGTTACAATGGTACCAAGAGTTCCCCTGAATAAATTTGCCTCAGCCATGGCCCGAGCTAGCGAGAAAATTTTGATCAATATCTTTGTTGTTTGTCTTGCCTACCAAGGGCAAGGATATTGTTGTGTTTAGATTCATTATAGAATATATAGTAGCTTAAGGGATTTTGGCCCCTAGGTAATTATAATAATAATAGGTCTCTTTTTATATGAGCTTTTTTGAAAGATGATATTTTGGCTTGTGTTGAAACTTGAGATTAGTTATTATAGAGTTATAATAATATCTTGAAGGATTTATTTTGGTTTGTTTTATAGAGTTTTTTCAAGATTATAATTTTTTTGCATGGTGAAATATTTGAGTTTTAATAAGTCTTCTTTTGCCTTAAGATACTTTTTTAGTGTAAATGGGAAGGCCACACCCCTTATTTATTTTAGAAAATGAGGTTTGGCAGTTTCAAATTTAATTTTCCAGAATTTTAACAGTTGAGGAAAATAGGCATGCAAAATGCACCTTATTATTATATACTGTGTTATTCATAATAGTAACACAATGGAATTCAATTTTCAACAATTTTGACAAATATCAATGTTTTTTTTTTGTTTTTCGGCTAAACCTTTTGTGAATTATTTTGTTCCAAATTACGCTTACTTCACGACACTTTTTTTCTTTTTATTTTTTTGGGGGGTTAAACTGTTGCAAGATTCCTTTTAGATGCCTTTTAGTTAGCCACATTATGAGGAGAAAAACATGCCCGGTAGTCGCCATATTTAGACGCTGGGTTCTTGGAGGTCGCCAAAACATAGCAGGATTTTAGAAATTTATCTTTCTGTACTCTCTGACCTATAGCCACAAATTTGGCTCTTTCCTCTTGTGGATGGTTGCCACAGGTTTTCTCTTCCCTGTGGTTTTTTCTGTTGCGGTGTTGTTCTTTACCCTTGTGTTTCACTTCACTGCAAGAACAGGAGTTGCTGCAGTTGTGTCTTCTGCCTTCCTAAGGTAAGCACCCTCGCTCTATTGTTTTCCTGTGTGTGTGTGCATTGCCACTTTTTTCGATGTTCCGCTTTCATTATTCTTTGCTTCCCCCCCCCCCTTTCCTCGTCCATTTGTTGAAGAAAATGGGTGTTTTGCTCCAAGTTTGCTTTTTTCCATCAGGATTGAATGAATCCCTATCGCTTCCAGTTTCTCTGAACGATTTATTTACATTTCTTCTCTGTTTGTTTTGTCTGTGGGTATTCTAGTAGTCGTTTCCGAACCCGTCGTTGCGTTTGATTTCTGGCTCAGATCGGGAATTTAGGGTTTCTATTCAAATTGTTGTAGTGGTACAATGAATGCAAACCCTAAATTTGTATCAGATCGGAAATTTAGGGTTTGTATTCAAAGGAGGAGGAGTAGTAGTAGTAGTAGTAGTAGATCTTCCTCGGTTTTCGTCTTCAGGTTGTTGTTGTTTTTTTGCATTGGTTTCGTTTGGGAGGCAGAGGAAAAGGGGATTCTTTATGGCGCGCTACGACAGAGCCATTACAGTTTTCTCACCCGACGGGCATCTGTTCCAAGTTGAGTATGCACTGGAGGCAGTGAGGAAAGGGAACGCAGCCGTGGGAGTGCGAGGCATTGATACCATAGTTCTAGGTGTTGAGAAGAAATCCACAGCCAAGCTCCAAGATGCAAGGTCAGCTTCTGTCCCCCGCCTTCCCCCCTCCCCTTCTCTTTTGCTCCTCGTTTGGTTTGTCATAACAGGAGAAAGAAACCCCTCAATCTGTCTCACAGAAACAAATTGCCAAATCATGTAACAAGGGAGAGACCTGTGGTTTTCCATCCCAAATAGTTATTAAAGCTTCCAAGCCTACAGCTTCAAATTGTATCTTGTTGTGATTAGAATTCTGGCTGTACAAATAATGAAAGCCTTCACCCACAAGATTTAGGGTTCTTGAAAGGAAGCACCAACTACTTTATAATTCAGAGTTTGATTGTATTGAAATTGTTGAATTCTTATGGGTACAATCTGGGGATGTTTTGTGCAGAACTGTGCGCAAGATACTTAAGCTAGATGACCATGTCTCATTAGCATTTGCAGGTCTCACTGCTGATGCACGTGTGCTTGTAAACCGTGCTCGAGTGGAATGCCAGAGTCATCGCCTCACTGTTGAGGATCCTGTCACTGTTGAATACATTACCCGGTTCATTGCCGGATTACAGCAAAAGTATACACAGAGTGGTGGAGTCCGCCCCTTTGGAATCTCAACGTTGATTGTTGGCTTTGACCCCTACACTAAAGCACCTTCTCTGTATCAGACTGATCCCTCTGGCACTTTCTCTGCCTGGAAAGCCAATGCTACAGGCCGGAACTCTAATTCTGTGCGTGAATTTTTAGAGAAGAATTATACAGAGACATCTGGTATTGAAACCGTCAAGCTTGCTGTTCGAGCACTCTTGGAAGTAAGCTATCTACCATCTTCCTATCTTCTTTGACCTGACTTTGAGTGATCATTTCTACTCCTTGCAGTAGGGAACTTCTATTTTGTTGTTTTTTGCATGCATCAGATATGGTATGGCTTTTAGTGGACACAAAGTGAGTCCCTGAAACAGATCTCAGTCTGTTCCTTCACACAGATTTTGTTTGATTTCTGGTTCAGAGTGCCGTGCTTTGACTTTCTTGTTTGGATTGCATTTGGAGTCTGCTCCATGTTGTTTCACATGTTTCACCAGCTGCAAAAGATATTGGGTTTGATACTGAAGTTACTGGAAAAGTATAAGTATAAATTTTGCATCTTCAGCTAAGGTTCCAAGTTGGAGATGCAAACCTTGTTGTGGTTCTGAGTTGGAGATGCAATTTTTCTTTGTTTTGTGGAGTTGTCTCTGTAATCTCATGGATATAGAGCAAATATGAACAGCTAATGCAATGTGCAGAGTTTATTTGGTTAAGCAAATGGATTCTTGGTATGTGGGCAGGTTGTAGAGAGTGGTGGAAAGAACATTGAGATTGCAGTCCAGACCTTTGATGAGGGCTTGCGATTGCTGGACGAGGCAGAGGTTGAAGAGATTGTTGCAGGTATTGAGGCTGAGAAGGCTGCAGCTGAAGCTGCAAAGAAGGGTCCTCCACGCGATAGCTAAAGTTCTCTTCCATGTCCAATACACCAAGATGGGTATCAACAGTTGCAACTAGTCATAGCTAACAAATGAGTTAATTGGAGTTTTACATTTGCTTGTGGGGTTCTTCCAGACTAAATTTTTGTGAAGATTCTTGAAATTGCATGAAAACCCTCTGAGATGCTGCTTCCTGATTTAGGGAGTTGAGCTTAGAGAAACTTAGGTGCAAAATATAGTTTTTTTTTTCCCACAAACGTTTGCACTGTGGCAACCCAAAAACAACAGAAAAAAGGCATATCATTTTGTAGATCCTCAGGAAAAATTGTCAGTTTTCAAAAAATTTGTAAAAAATTCAAAAAAATCATCAGTTCCAGACTTGCAGGTTGGTGATCAGCAAATGGCAAGAAGCTTGAAGAAGATGATTTTGTATACAAATGTGTCATCATTTAATGCTCTCTCTCTCTTTTGGAATGCTCATCATTGACATTGCAACAGAATTTTTTTTTAAACCCTAATGATAATTTCCACAAAATGTCTTGCATTTTTATTACAATTTTACAAAGCTCATCAAGAAAGGTTTAGTGAACATGAAATTAAACTAGATTTGTAAATTATTAGGGTCACAATGACTTCACCATAGCCTGAATACATGAAGAACTATTTTCCTTATTTGCTGGTGCCCATGGGACACTCCCCAAGACTTCCAAAATCCAATCCTGGCATGGGGCATTTGATCATCTTATGACTTTGTGTAAATGTGCACCAATAATTTCCTTATATATATATATATATATATATATGATAGCAATTTATCATTATTTTTAAAAAAATCTTCAAACAATTTTTAAAACATTTAATTTAAGAACATTTTTAATGAAAGAATCACAATCTTAAAAATCATAATTTTCAACATTATCATAGCTAATGTACTTATGAACATTTTTAAATCATTTGATTTGAACTCCACAACTTTAACAAAAATTGAAAGTTTTGATGAGGAAGATTTTTGCTTATAGTTGTCTTTTTGCATTTGTAGAATTTCAATGAACAAATTTTTATTAAAAGTAGTATTTTTTAATCCTTTTGCTACAATTACAATGATGCTTCAAGGTCGCACAAAACAAAATAATATTTTGTTGCACAATTAAACTATTCATATGTGCACCAATTCCATAACATAACGATAGATTGGGATATAAACCATCATTTATTGCAGAATTTCATCAAAAAATATGATGTGAATTTGAGTCTCAAACCCCATATCCAACATGCAGTTTGCTTCATCCAAAGCCAAATAGCACACCATTGACAATGAGACTGTAACTCTCTCCAATAAATCATTTAATCATCCAAGTGTTGCAACCAAAATATCCACACCTCTTTCCATGTCTTGTAATTGTGCACATACATCAATCAATCATCACCCATTCATACACCAAATATCACATACAATGCAAAAGACTTTTTATTTTTACAAATCTTGCATCATGATCATAAAAGAACAAGTGTCATAGACCATTTAGAAACACATCTTGATATGATTTACACTTGACAATCCTAACAACAAACTCCAGTCACTCAACCACAATTTTTTTTTTATCTCCATATTATATCCACTTGAATTCTACACTCAAAAGCTCCTATGTGCCTTGCATCTAATGAATGTGTGAGTGGGTAGCAAAAGTTGTTTCCCATCCTCCCCAAAGCCTTAGTTCCACTCCCTTCATTCTTTCCTTTCTTTCAAGTCAAACATAAGTTCAACAATAGCATATTTTATTTGTTTTGCCAGTTCAAAACCAAGCCTTTGGAACTAATACATATCAAATATCAAATGTGGAAGAAAGTAACCTAGTCAAGAAACAATTAGTTCAAATGTGGAGGTGAAAATCATTCACCACATTGAACACCAAAATCTACATGTTCAAACATTGGTGTCATTTTCTCACCATTGACACTCTCTCTAGAAGTTCATGTAGGTGATATTGCTAGCATGTCAACAACTAGGCCGACTAATTATTGATGTAGCAATGCAAATCTGAACACTTGCAAATATATAATATTTCATTGACAAAACTATTAATTAATTCGAACTCACCTTAATTGAAAAGACACATAATTATCAATGGGCATGTGCACAATTCGGACTCAAGTCTTGTCCTTCATTAAAGGCACCATATCTCCTTCCCATGTTCACACAATATTAGAATTAAACTTTACTTCCACACCTACTAGTCTAAAAATCTTAGAGTAAATGCAAGCTACGATTGCTCATTTTTGGATGATTTAAAATTCCCTACAAGTCCCTAGGAAATTCATAAAAAAGTTCAAATGGACATGGTTGTTACTATTTTAAATGTCATTATTGTAATCTTTGACTACGAAATGTTTAATCACCTAAAAATCCTCACAAATCTACAATGCTTACATTAACAAAAGCTAATATCATTTTCCAATTTGAAAGTTTTAAAAGGACAACCCACAAAATCCATATGAATAATGTCACGAGTAAAACTTTCAAAAAATATGCTTTTGGGACAAAGAAATTAAAAAACAAACAAAAATTGTAACTCATAGGGACTTATGAAAATATGGTCCAATTTTGCCATTCAAAAGTCTTTAATTAATAAATGGTTAAGGTTTTCAAATAAAAGATTCCTCATTTACGTTTATCATCTCATAATACCGCATATATTGAGTCCCAATAACAAATTTGGAATGTGAATCAATATTTTTTTTTTTCATTCATGATATCCTAGTCAAATGACCAATCCATATTTTTCAACTTCAAAAGCCCATTACTATTAGCAAATGATTTTTTATCAAAAAATGACCACATAGTTTTTTTCATAATAAATTTGTTAGTTTAAATGCAAGTCCCAATTAGTAAATCTAAGGACATATTAATCACCATATGCTTTTGAATGAAGGGTACCTAAGAATAATTGTTCATTTTGTTACAAAAGTGAGCCACCATACCTTGCATTCACTTGTTAGAAACCACCTATAAAATAATTAGTTATTCCTTTAAATAAAATTTGAATGATCAATAACTACATGCATTGTTTCCTACAAGAATATATTCTCATCCATTCTTCACCAAAATTTGATGACAAAGTTTCAATTCAAAATGTATTGATGTAGGGATGTACCCCCATGCACCAATCCTCTATCCATAACAATACCTCCCTACTTAAGCCTCAAAAAGCTTTCTTATAGACTACATTACACAACCCCTTAAGTGGTCTCATGCCCTACCAACAACAAATGTTTTTTGGTCCTTATGAATGGTGCCTAGCAAGCTGGTTGGTTTGTGAATGGTATTTAATAGGTTAAGAAACCTCCTCTCATTCATATTCATTACATACAAGCCCTAAAATAGATGTTTGTTGATTAATTGCCTTTAGTTTCAATAGGTAAGCATGCTGGTCCTTGGTCATCTACAATATTTTCAAGGCACCACAAGTTTTTCTAGAAGTTCAAAACATAGTCCCATACTTTGTATAAAGGTTGTACAATATACACAAACATCCTAAGCATTGGAATTCAATCAATTTAAGTATATAAGGATATATTGCTTTGAATGCATGTTCAAGCCCATGTTCTTACTCATAACCTCAACATGCAAATGACAATCCACCGGGGGTTCCTTTAACTACCACTCAAATTTCTACTCCCATTGTCGATCCTTGTTCCTCTTCATAATCTGCAAGGTCAATCCATCCACATCTATGGTAAATCACATTTAGAGTCAAGTTAGACCAAACATATAGATGGATTTTGTTGGCATGGGCCAACAATGAAACACATTGAAAAAAGTTGAAAGTGACTCCTATTATATTCCATAGACTTGGGTTTTCTTTTCCTCTCCCTTGAACACAACCTTCGCACATGGGATTATGTGATATTTCCCCTCCATATCTTCTATTGCATGCATTATGACTTCTAGCAAGCCCCCACCTTCAACAATACAATTTGGGGCATGTCCTAATTCATTAGTTCCATCACTCCAAAATTCAATTTGCCCATCCTATTTACACATTGTTAATTAATAAGCAAAAAAATTACAATGAGTGCAAGAGCATAAAACTTGAACCAATAGGATTGCACATTATTAATCTTTGTATTCTCAACAACATCACATATGTACACTTTATTTGATACAAAGTTGATTTATCTTCAACACTAAATGTAATACATCTTTGAAAGACTTGTACAAAATCCCATTTTTCAACAAGTTCAAATCCAATGTCTTTTGCTCAAGCTCAACCAAGTCTTGTAGTGGCACAACTATCATTCCCATTTCTTCATATGTTATAATATGCACAATCCTAACCTCTAATTTCATTAGCTTAGATAATTCCATTCAAGGTTTAGAGTGTTCATTCCTATAGTTACTTGACCTAAAATCCCAAGGACAAAAAGAGGGATTTAAAACTTGAACAAATCCATATACTCCTGGAATTGCCATAAGATCCCCACCCAATAGCTTTAGTCCAAAGTCCACATAAGGTTGCCACACCAAGAACATATGGCATTTATCATCCTCTCACAAGAAATTTCCACAAAGCTATACACATTATACAAATCATTCAATATTGCTAAAAATCTCCAAATATTATATCTACACTTCTTGCACAATACACAAAAGCCACACTAGCTGTTTTTTTTCAAAGTTGCATTACACCTTTTACTTGCATTGTATGAAAACATGAAATCATAATTTTAGTCTTATAGTCATGCAAATGGTTGCAAATGGTTATACTTACTATTCATGGTCAAATTTGGTGAAATTTCCCTAGCAATACTTGCCAATATTTTTTTAACGAAATATTCTTTTGAAATATTCTTTTTCCTTACAAAATTTGTAAATGTTGAATTGTTTTTTATTTTATTTTTTGGTTTGGTAACAATGTTTATCTTAAATCTGAAATTTAATACTTAAAAGAATCATGGGTAATAGGTGGTTTTCTCTTTTTATGATTTAGGTTTTAAAAATGAATTATATTTATTGTTGTTGTACAAATATTTAAAATTGAGTTCCAAGTCTAGTTTTGGTTTTGAAAATTAAACCTAATGACTAAACTAACAAATCAATTAAGAATCCAACCATATGATGTGAAAATTCTTAGATTTTTTTTTATATTGCCCATAACAAACATTAAAAAAATTCAAGATTCAATCGAAAAAAAAAACACACCCCCAAATGTAGAAAAAACCAATTTCCATGTAAAGAAAAAGGAAAAGCATTGTTCAACATTTGTACAACTAAATAATGAAAATCAATATTGGCATGAAGACATATTATTATTTGAAAATGATGAAAAGACACTTATAGACAATACATCATGGTTACGATCACAACACATGGATGCTGCAATGAAAATATTATATGAAACAAAATTACAACATCAAAGATATGAATATCATCACTATTCACTATATTATGGAAGCAAAAAGTTTGAAAAAAAAATGATCTCCATATAAATATGAAGCATTGGATTTTAACATCCTTAGACCCTACAAACACACATGCACCATGGATTTTGTATGATTCAAAAACTCCTTATGATAAAGTACTTTGTGAAAATACAACATTGAAGAGAAATAAATTGTTAAATATTGATCATTTGGACTACATTTATGCAAATGTAATGCAACAAATTGATCAATCATCGTGTGGTCTATTTGTTATTGCTTATGCTATTGACATTGCATTTAGTCTTAATGTAGAAAAATCAAAGTATGTGGTCTTTAAAATGAAACAACATTTGAAAAATTGCTTGAATGCCAAATATGTAATTTCTTTTCCTAGAATATGATATACTGCTTTAAAATAATACATTGAAAACACTCTTCTCACTATAAAAAGGTAGTTTTTTTTGTTGTAGTTTTCTTTTTTTGGAAATTGCCCGATATTCTTTGTAGACTTTCACAATAATTTATTTAAAGACTCATTTTTAGGAACCTTACCATAGTCTTAAATTTTAAAAGCATTAACATTGTGTTTTTTTTTTTTTACCCTAAGCAAGAAACCCAATAAAAAAAAGGCTTGGGCAAAAAAAGATTTGGTGTTCTTTTCACAAAAATTACTTGGTTTTTTTAGTAACCCCTACAAAAAGCAAATAGGGGCTGAACATTTTTTCATCCTTATATTATTATTGTTCTTTCTGTATTGTACTCACTAATTATGTGATTAATTTTGTAGGTGAATCAATATTTTGAAACTAGTGTGCCCAATAATTGGGTGGTTGAGACCAAGGAACCATCACATTGAGAAATTATTTGGACAGAAGATAATGGAGGAGATTGAGTACTTTGTTCCCATGCTTTAGAATACATTTTGGCCAAGATTTCTACAACACTTATGTTGGTGATGTTGCAGCCAATGTTTCGGTATTCATTTGAGTTTTTAGAGTCCAAAATGTTATAAGATGTAAAGCAAGACTCTTGGGGTTTGAACTCAAGAACTTATTAAAAAATAAGTTTGCATATTTTTCTATCATTCCTCCATAGTTCCCAATCTAATAACGTGTTGTGGAAAAAAGAATTATATTATGATTTGGAGCCTTTTAGTTCAGTGTTTTTCAACTCTCAATGACTATTACTTGCACTGAACCAATTAAGCTTTCAAACCCATGAGGTAACTCCCAACACCATGGTCAAGTGGTCATGGACCAATTAGGTTGTAAAAAATGTGATACAATTACTTTAATCCCATACAAGTAACTTTTTGAACTCTTTTAAAATATTCTACATACGTTTTTCTTTTCAATACCATTGTTTTGGCATGTTATATTCTTAATGTCATTATGCACCTCTCTTCCTTCCCCCTTTGTCTATATATATTTTTCTTAAAATTACAATAATACAAAACATGGGAATGCATAAATGGTTGTGCAAAGCAATGTGGTGCCCTAGTTATTTAATATATAAATTTAAATTATAAGAAAACACCCACACAAACACACACACACACACAATATAAATATAAATAAATATATATAGTTGGTAAGGGAAAAGTAAGGTTGGAAGGTAAGTGGAACCTTTTGGCTACAACAATAACCTACCCTATGATACCTAAACATTTAGGTGTGTGATTCGTAGGGTAGGTTACGTAGGTGGTTAGGGCCGGCCTTCCAGAACCCCAAAAGGACGCTCCGCTTTTGCATCCAGATTCCACGCTTTCCACCAGGCACCAACGCACGAAACCGTCACGCGGTACTTGAAATCCGCAATGCCCTTCCGACGACTGAAAGAGAGAAAGAAAGAAAGAAAGAATGCGCAGAAAGATTGAATGAAGGAGGGGTTGGATTTTTGGGTATGTGGCAATCTTCACGTGCTTCCTTTGTATCTTCTCCGATTCTTCTTCTGCACTTCACTGGAGATGGGTGGGTCCTTTCGTCCTTTGAATGTTGCAGCAAGGCTAGTCTCCTGTTTTTGACCTCTGCCGCTCTAGACTTTTGACAAGCTGCTGCTGCTGCATCTGTTGTGCCTTTTTTTTTTTTCCGACCCAACATCCGTTGAAGCTTCTGACTTCTCTCCTGATGAGCGCGTATCCGAACTTTTCCTCTGCATAAATTTGGGACTCGTTGCTTTTCATAGAGACATATGTTATACACGACATCGCTGCAGAAGTTTTCATTTTCTCCATCTCTTTTGTACTCGAACTTGGTCGATACATCATCCGCAGAGGTCATTGCGAAGTGGGTTTGATTTTATTTTTTTGGTTGCTACACTCCCGATCTGTTGTTGCTGAGTGAAGTTGATTCTAGGTTTGGGGGTCATTTCTCGTTCCCGTTGGGGTTGTTTGCCATTTTCATTTTGATAGCTAGAAAGGGAGAAAGAGAGATGGAAGGGATTTTTGTGCAGGTGGCAGTGTTCACAATCTCCTTGGTGTGTTCCATGGGTGCTTTCTTGCCTGTGGTGCAAGCTAAGTCACAAGGACCTCCTGCTCCTCAAAGCAGCCGCGGATCAACGATTGACCAGGGCATTGCATGTGCTATGTTATTCTTGGCCCTCGTATTGACATACTTCGTTCACCCTACCGACTCAATGCCACACGCTCTTTTCTAGGACGACCCACAACAATTTTATTGAGAACCACGACGAGGTCATAAGCACCCCAGGTAGTGTGCTTGAAGACCAGACATGCAGGGTGGTGGTGCTTCTTCAAGATTTGCTCCTGGAAACTGACAAGCGGATTGAGCCGCGAAACTTTGCAAATCAAAATTGCCTTCTCCTCCATAAAAAATTCTATACCGCCCAACTATTCAAGGGATTCCGTTGGTTAGTCTTTGAAATTTTGTGTTTCAACGCACGAGTAGCTTTTCGTCTCTCGTGTGTACGTCTAGGAATTTTTTTCGAGAGCATCTTGTTCATATCTAGCAATCCTCATTCTTTCAGTTTCTCCAGTTGATTTGTTTACCCTACTTGGGTATCTCAAGGTCATATTGTTAAGCTTAGATTTTCAGATTACATGATTCTGCTGATGACGTCCTGACACTTTGCTTTAGCATTTAAAACCCCCTCATCCCGCCCAAGACTGCAAATGCTGGACATCTGTATTTATGTTCAGTACTGTAAAAGGTCATGTGTAATGAATGTCATGAATGTCCTTGAGACCTTTTGCAAACAATTGAAAAGGGATTTTTCAAAATATATGTCAACAACTCAGTTGTCAAGAACATTTTATTGTTCAAGTTCCCTAAATCATTACCAATCTCTTTTGTTATCTAAATTGGGAAGTGTTACATGGCTACTTTTGTTTCACAATTTGAGTGAACTTCATTCCTTAAGTGATTCAGAGGCGGAAGCATGCTACATTTCTTTAGTAAAATTAGAAGAACATGTATTTGTTTGCATTGGAGAATGAATTACCTTGTTTCATAATGCGTGTGATGGTTCCATTTGAAATAGGAAGAAAGATAGCACACTTTGAATGATCTTGGTTGTGGGAGTACGAGTTTGTTCATTACAAATAGAAGATCATTTGTTTGTTTGTGTTGGAGAATGAATTCCCCTTGATAAGGCATGTGATGGTTCCATTTGAAATCAAAGAAAGACAAAAGATAGAACTTTAGAACACATGTTTGTGTGGTTGGAGATTGAATTTGCTTTCAATGATGTGTGATGGTTCCATTCAAAACAAGAGAATAGAAAAATAAAAGTGTGGAAGCTTAGAAGAACATGTGTGTGAAAGTTGCATTCAAAATAGGAGATAGAAAGATGAAATATGGAAGTTTAGAAAAAACATATGTTTGTGTGGATTAGATATGCATTCCCTTTCAATAGATGCGTGGGATGGAGGAAGCAAGATAGAAAATGGGACTTTGGAAAAACATTTGTCTATATGGGTTCGAAGATGAATTCCCTTTTGGTCATTTGTTTGTACAAATTATGAAGAAACAATATGGAACTTTGGAAAGCTTATGAATAGTTTGTTGTTTAAATTACAAAACAATTTGAGTTCTTGGATGGAGAAATAGCATCTCGTTGTTTTTATTATGACTTGAGATATGTTAAACCTATTTTCTTTCAATATTGGATGACTTGAACTAGGTTCTTGTGACCATGCTTTTTGAAATACCAATTCATAATTTCCAATACATTTGTGACGTTTAACCACAAGTTCTAGTCTAATATGAATGACATTATTCATCATATGGGTCTCCCCTTGGATTTGTCCATTTGTTTCTCCAAAAAAAATTCATAAAAAAATTCATTATTACACATGCTTAAGCCCCAAAACACGTATAGCTTCCAAAGTTGGAAAGGTGTGTAACTAGAATTTGTTTTAGACTATCCCACTATGTGGCGCCCCCCCCCCCCCAAACAAAACAAAATGTAAACTAACAAGATCCCTTAACCACCATTTTTTTTTAAAATGTTTTCTTATCAACATGGACCATCATAAATTTATAATGAACAAATGAAATAAGAAGTTTGCTATTTTGCTAAGGTTGTCACTACAAATCCCATCTAAACTTTGGCACAAAATGCCATAAGTTGAAATAATATTTGGATGTGTAAACTCCAAAATAACAAACTGCATATAACCCACTTTCAAAAGAAACCAAGAGCTTCAATAAAGTATAGAAATAGCTTATCAATCATGTGTGCTTAATTATACTAACATCAAATGAAAAATGATCCACCACTTGTGCCACCAATTATTTCAATTCAAAGAAATTATGTGAGAACTTATTTGAAATTTGTCTATGACATCCATAGAAATTGTGATGTCATTATTTATGCCTTTCAACCAATTCATTCAAATTTTCATGACTAATATTTGTCAATCCCATTGTAGTTCATACATGGCCAACATCAAGCTAAAAAATGCCTATGAATTCGTACAATATCTCATATGTTAAACTTATGTAATTTAAGATTTTTTTGTGGATGAAATTTATATGAATTTTTTTTTGATATTATTTATATAATGTACTCAAATATAAGGTTTAAAAATTTTCATAAATACATACCCCAAATGTTTGATTCAATAATGCACACTAACCTTGAAGTAGGGTTGCTAATGGTCATTTCATGTTCTTGAAAAGGTAAATTTCTAAACATGTGGTTTATATTTGTTAGACACATGAGCTTCACATTCATTTTTTACCAAAAAAGTTAAGGAATAGATGGCACGTTTTTAAAACTTGAATGATCAATTAAGATGAATTTTGTGCATGGAAAATCCTCACCAAATTTATAGCAAATCAAGAAATTTTTATCTTAAGATGGGATATTTTTGCAAATGTATGTATGTATGAAATGTTTAATGTGGGCAAAATAGTAGTATGTTCAATGTAGTGTGACAAGCATAACCATGGTTCACACCAAAAGAAAACAAGGAATGTCCTTTGTTGATCATTGGAAAATTGATTGTGAAGAATCAATATTTGAAATTTGTTCATACTAAGATGGATTACGCCATGTGTAATTAAAGCTTGACTGGATGTTAATGCATCTTTTTCACATGTTTTATGTCCCAAACTACTAATTGCTAAAGCTTACAAATGTTAAGTTGAATCATCAAAATCAAGATGTAATTAATACGGGATATGCATTAATCCCAAACAATCCCAAATATTATTAAAATTATTTGTCACACAAAGTACAATTCCCACAAATTTTCAATGGTGTTCTTAGGCTCACCAATAGCTTCATTATGTTTTGCACCCTGTTAAATGATATTTTTCAAAAAGGGTTCAAAGATTTTGTGGCAATTGACATAGATGCCATTATGTTACATAACATTGTTGTTAAAGATCATGCAAAACATTTGGCAAAAATGTTTAACACCATTTATATGTTAAGTTGAATCATGTGAATTAAATGTATTTGAAATATATTTTCTTGAGCGAATGATTGTTTAAAAGGAATTTCAAATGGATGATAAAAAAGTTGAGGTTATTTGGATTGAGAACCACCAAGGTCTATGTTATCATTGCTTTCATTTTTGTGCTTAATTTTTTTAATATCACAATTTCAATAAAGATTTTGCAATGTTGATCATGCCCTTGATTAACTTTTCAAATATAACCTTGTGATATGAATGGAAGGTTACATATGGACTAACATTTGAAATGCTTGAAAGAAAGACCAATGAAAATGCTAATGTTGAAATTTCTCAAATTTGATTATAATTTATAAATCTAATTGGATGTTTATTTCATAATTGAAAAAATCTTGGTGCAAAATGAAAAACTAATCACATTTGAAAACAAAATATAGAACAAAGCAAAATGAAGATAAACAATGAAAACAATCAACACATGAAAAAAGAACAATGATATTATTTTGAAATAATTGTCGGGTTGCATTTTCAAAACAAGGATTTGTAACACTAATTATGGCCGTTCAAAAAGTCATAAGTCAAACTAACAAAATAATTTTGAACAATTTAATTGTCATTCTAAAAGACCAACTCAATTTCGATTGAAAGCTTAATATGTCATTGAAAACTTGTTTCAAAGTCTACAAGTTTGCCCTTGAAAGTTTTTGATTTGGATGCAAATTTAAAATTATGCTGCCCCAAAATATAGATTCATAATTTGATAGTTTCAAGATTTTCATTTGGTAATCTTGAAAAAATAAATGATCATTGTGATGTCATGGCATCGAGAGCCACATAATATATTACAGAAAAAAATGATGAATTTTCCCAATTCCAAGTTGTGATAAGCCTTGTAAATCCATGCGATACATTTCTAAGTTTTTCAAATGGCATCAAAGGTTAAAAGTCTCAAGAATTCTTTGGTTTTGCAACAAAATGCAAACTCAAGGAACACTTTTTAACACCCATAATGAAAAAGAGTATGTAAACTTTGAGATCAGACTAAAATGAACTCACAAACTTGAACTTAAGATGAAATCAATTTGCACAAATTTAGAAAAAAGATAATTAATGCAACTTGAAATTGAAATGATACATAAACAAAATCATAATGTGGGAAACTCACGTTGTCATGACTTTAGTCTTGAACTTTCAACTCAAACAAAAACATGATAAATGAAGTGGGTTGAAAAAATAAAGATTCTAACACACTCTCACAAATGTGAGACACTACCAAAAAAAATAAAATCAACACCACCCAATTTTGAAAGTTGCAACTTTATCGGTGACTCAAATATTTGAAACAAGGTTTGACGTCTTGAGCATGCCTCAAGATGTTTTCATTGTGGAGTTGGGAATTTTCATATGACTTCAAGTCCTCCACTTGAGCACAGTAGTGGTGATAAGGTCGAAATGGTGATTTTTTTTATGTTGATTACAACTAAAATACATGTGCACTTCTAGTTGAAACTAAAATGTTCTAAGTTGACAAAGTCATCCATAGGCCACCTCCCCAATTTTGGTCCAATGAATTTGATTCCTTTAAGAGAAACGTTCGACGATGTGATTTTATTTTTTTTCAATTCTATGAGATAGGTGGATTGTTAGGACTAAGTCAAATTTGACTATAGGTCAAAAACACAAGTAATTTTCTTTAAAATTCCCATTATACATTAGTGACTCACAATAACCTTTGGTTTAAATAACTCAATTTCAACTTTTGTTTCCTAGACATATGATTTACTTTGGAAGATGACCTAAAGTCTGAGGTGAGTTGCCAATTCCAAAGGAGAATCCAAAAGTGAGTCACTTGTCAAAAGACTAGGCAATAGAAACCAAAACGGGAGAACCAAAACTTTGCATTGATAGGTAGTGGAGATCTTCTACTAATGGCTTTAAGAGCATGCATGTGCAGCTGTCCTCAGAATGTGACCTCACAAAAATATTTTTCACATCCAAGTTTAGTTATTTACTTTTTTGCAACCCCACCCATAAAACTGAAACTCGGTTTAATGTCTTCCGTGGGGGACTACTAGTAGCAAACCACCTGAACCTATCAGTATGATGAGCCAATAAGAAACACTCTAAGAAACAATCAGATCAAATTTATTACACTCTTTTCTGCAGCCTTTTACCAGCCACTGACATGTCCTGAACCAATCCGGCATGTTTGACTTTTCTTCATCCAATTTTACTGTGCAGATCACATACTGAGCACCGCTGGAGATGGTTTAAGAGAAATGTGAGACAAAAATTCCTCCTGCAAAGAAGGCTCGGATCTATTTTGTGCTTTGATGGAGTAAAAAACTAAAAATCAACCCTTGTCCTTAGTGAGTGAGGTAGGCTAATGCCTAACCTTGGAGGAGAATTGTGGTTAGAGAGAACGAGAAAGGAGCTGGTGTGGTGAGTTAGTTGGGTGGTAGCAAAATCCTCGAATGATCCGCCAAGGAGCAATTGTCAATCAATCCCCCGAGTATTTACACTGGAAGTTCCTCTCACCGCGTCTTTGTCCTCGCGTCTTGGCTGCCGTGCAAAACACGGTTTGCCAGGAAGAGTGCCGCCCCAGAAGATGCTCACAGGGACTTGCTGTGCTCGTGAAGGGAAGGGACGGGAAGGAAGAATTGACTTGTTCCCGATGAGGAGGAAGAGTAGAAGAAGGAGCAAGAAGAGCAGAAGGAGGAGGGCCCGGTCTGGCCCCGGGTGGTGCTGCAACGCACCGGGAAGGGACGTCGAAAACAAGAAAATGGTAATCAAGTTTTCATCCATAAAAGTGTTTGGCCAGGGACGACTAGTTGAGGAGGAGTTCCGGCCGATGATCCTTTCGGTAAGAAGGGGTAAGGAGTCGCTCCCTCTGACGAGTACGGGAGAAGAAGAATTGACAAAGAAAAACAAAGGTTGTAAAGTGCAAAACCATGTCAAATTTTGGTTTTGCCCAGGCATGTAGTAGTAGTAATTGCTCCTTTACTACTGTTGCTTTACGGAGCTGTGGACAAGTTTCAAGAATTCCTCCTCCTCCTCCTCCTCCTCCTCCTCCTTCCTGTACAGAGTTCAACAATTTCAAGTACAGAGTTCAGAGGAGGTTCCAATCTCCTTCTTATCTTCGTCGGTCTTCGCTACACTCCGCTTGCTCGTACAGTCTTCCGTTTCCGTTAGCTTCTTCTGTGAGCGCTTCCAGAGGTTCATTTTCCGGTTATCGACGAAGGAAACTCGAGGTCAGAGCATCGGCATCGGAATTGTTCCAACAGGAGCATGGAGAAGGCAAGCCAACGGAATCGGCCGAAACTCCCGATTTTGCACCTCAATCTTTGCGGAATGACCCCGCGTCTGAGCTAAAGGTAAGTTTTTCTTCAACATTTGCTCTCAATTGTTGCGAACAACACAGCCCCCGGTACACCTTGTGGTACATTTTTCGGGGGAAGACAAACAACTTGTTTACATCTCAAGTCATCGATGTCAACAAAAAGCCTTATTGCGCCTTGTACTTGCTTACTCTTTGTTGCAGAGAGTTGGATCAAATCTATCGACTCTGCTGCGGAGGTTCTGGAAGGTGGCAGCTCCCTACTGGAGTTCAGAAGATAAAGTGCAGGCGCGTCTACGGTTGGCGGGCTTGTTTGCACTCACTTTGGCTACAACCGGCATCAGCGTTGTATTCAATTTTCTTGGACGAGACTTTGATAATGCTCTTGCAAGTAAGAGTGATTAGAGAGATAGAGTGCTGTGTTTTTGTGTTCAGGGTTTGATCATTTCACAGGCTTGCCTAATCTCAGCTACATCACAGTGTACTCTTTTTTGTGCACTTTTTTGCTGTTGTGCTACACATCTCTTCTTCACTGCACTTCATATTTAGGCTGTTGCAAGTCTTTCCAGCAGATTGCTGAAGCATTCCTTGAAATGGCTGTCAGGTAAAAACCGGGAGCAGTTCACAAAGCAGGTGGTGTATTATCTGGGGGCCTTTGCTGGAGGCATTCCTGTAAGAACTCAGGATTACAAAGCAATTCTCTCATTCAGATTATTGTCTTCATACTACTGTCCACTGTCCATCTAATCAGATGCAGCTTTTTTGTTAGGTATTTGTACTGCGGGATTATCTCAAGGACACACTGGCACTCAGATGGCGTGGCTGGATGACAAGCCAATACATACACAAGTATTTTCAGAATCGCACATTCTATAATATTCAGTCACAGGCCCTAATTGATAATCCTGATCAGCGAATAGTGGATGACCTGAACAGCTTCACTGGGACTGCCTTAGGGTTTGCATTGGCCGTATTCAATGCTGCTATCAGTGTTGTTTCCTTCAGCCGCATTCTTTATCAGATATATCCTCCTTTATTCTTTGTTCTGGTCGTGTATTCAGTTGGAGGTACTGTGATCAGCGTTGCTTTAGGCAAGGTAATTTCACTCCATATCCGATTTTGTTGCTTTGACACAATTGATCTTTTTCATTAAGATGGTCCTTTGGTAACATCACATCAAGATCTGAAATTCTTCTGCATTCTAAACTGTGGAGGTAATGACTGGAGAGGTTGGCAGGCTCTTGTAGGCCTCAACTTCATGCAGGAGAAGAGAGAGGCGGACTTCCGGTATGGCTTAGTTCGGGTGCGTGAAAATGCAGAGTCGATTGCTTTCTATGGAGGTGAGACAAGTGAGATTCAGCTTCTTCTGCAGCGCTTCAAGCAGTCATTTGACAATTGCAGTGTATGGCTCCCTTCTTTGGTGGTTGTTCTGTTTTGGTATTACTTTATATTCAACAGTGCAACTTTGGTGGTGAAGTTTGCTCTAAAGAGATTCTGGCATTTTTTGGTTGCACACTTTAATGATCTCTAATTTCATCATTGTTTTATGGCCCCATCCTTACACTCATGGGCTTTGTGGCAGTTGTGAACTTAATTCTTTTTGTTGATCAATTTGCATCACCTTCCCTTGGAAACACTGTACTCAACACCTGAAAACCCTAGTTTGGTGCCATCTGCAGTACCATAGCTTCTGAAACCTTTGGTTTCACAATTTTCAACCACCCCTCTGCACATGGTGAGACTACAGCTCACCCCTGGGCAGATTGTCCCCTTCCCCAGGGAAGTAGCCCCTAGATGCCCTAGCAGGCATCACCTCTCTCTCTCTCTCTCTCTCTCTCTCTCTCTGTGGGTAGAAATTTGCATCAATTCATATCAATTGATGAGCTAGTACCTCTGTGGCGGCATCTCTCCTCAGAAGGGTTTGCAACAAACCTTTCAAACACAACAATCTGTTTTAATTACAAAGGTTCTAGGAAAACCTGGAGAAGGTTCTTCATTGACACATGACCATGACCAATGTTCTCTCAGGCCACTTTTTTCAAAACTATCTCCTTGAAATTTTTTGAACTGACAGCAATCTGGTGACAGGACTTACCACCTGCCCAGGACTAGGTATGAACTAAGTAGCTCCAAACAATTTTTGTGCACCAGTTACCACCAAACTGTATGTACATGACAACCATGGACTCGGCCTCACTGGCCACCATACCCAGACTTCATCAGTTGCCACACACTGAACCTAGTAATCTCTTTTGTTGAACACTACCCTGCAATATCCTTTCCCTCCATTCAAATTGAACAATGATACTCCTAAGGACCATGGGTATTCAGATCCCATTCAAGCTCTTGAATCTTTCCTCTCTCTATTTTCTTTCTCTTTTCCATTCTTTGGTGGGATTTTTTCATTTCTGGCTTTTCCATTTCTATGTTCATCTTTCTTCTTGGGATTTTTTGGTCTTCTTCTTCTTGAGCTAGCCAGCATTGTGGCTGAGTTTCCCTGTTACTGCTGGACTTGTAACAGAAACTCTGTATGATGGTTTATGTTTGACCTTAAGTTGTGCTCATTGCTGGGAACTGATGAAGTTAGTGGGGATGTTATATTAGGTGGCCAATGCCATACATGTTGCTGAAGATCTCTGAATGCACATATGACCATTGCTTTCATTCAAGTCACTCCTTATCTTCATTCTGTGGTTTTTTTTCCCTTTTCTTTAGGGTGGGGTTCCCTCTTTCTCATGCTTGCTGATGGTTGCATGTCTTTGGTCAGATCTGAAATATCCATTACTTTATTAGATCATCTTTCAACTCTTTTCACGTTGACTAAAATCATTATATTGAGAGATTCTCAACACTCCTGAAGATATTTGACTTAACTGCTATGTGGTTGTTATAGCATTTTGGTATTGCTTGATATTCACTTGCTGCAGAGCTTTGCATCTATTGTTGACAATCCTCATGTATGGGTGGGTGCAGCAACTCCTTAAAACATCCCGAAATTTGGACTTCTTCACAGATTTTTATCGGTACCTCATCCAGCTTTTGCCTGCAGCAGTTGTGGCACCTTTGTACTTTGCGGGCAAAATTGACTTTGGAGTTTTTAACCAATCATTTTCAGCATTCAGCATTGTATTACGTGACTTTTCTCTCATTGTCGACCAATTCCAGGCAATCAGTGCTTTTTCAGCAGTGGTTGATCGTCTAGGTGAACATCATACAGTTCCTTGCTAACAGTAGAAGGAATTTCTATCTTTGAAGAAGTCCATCACATCTACAGAAGGATAAGAGAAAGTGTGCAAATCTTCATGGTGCTCATCTTCCTTGTGTTTCGAGTTTAGCAAGCAGTACCAATCTTTTTCCTGTTTTACAGGAGAGTTCAGTGATAGCTTGGATCAGCAAAACCAGCTCTCTCAAGCCAATGCAAATACTTTGCAAGCTACTGAATCCAACATCAGAACACAAGAGCAGATTGTGCTAGTTGACATTCAGGAATTTGCAGGAGTAGAATGTACCAGTGGCCATCCTCTTCTGGAAATACAACACCTAACCCTATATACACCACAATACACAATGACATTAATTGAGGATCTTTCCTTTGTTGTCAAGGAGGGTGAAAGTTTAATGGTGAGCAGAAGCATTCTTTCTCTGCACTGAAAATCATGCATTCCTTATTTGCTGAGAATTTTGATTTAATCTATATTCCTGAACCCCTGAGAATGTTGTCATAATGGATATCTACAGCAGCACCACAGGCAAGGAGGAGCTAAAGTAATTGGTTCAGGCAAGAGGTAACTGGTGAGGAGGAGGATGCTTGCTCTCCTGCTTTGCATGCACTGACGTGTTTCATTTCTTCATGAACAGATTATGGGTGCAAGTGGGTGTGGAAAAACTTCATTGCTTAGGGCAGTTGCTGGACTGTGGCAGTCAGGCTCAGGCACCATCAAACGTTTTATGAGATGCAAAGACAACGAAAGTTACAGAGGCAAAGAATTAGCGGCCCATGGCAACTCTAAAGCTATTGAAGCTGAAAGGCTGGCCAAGGATTCCCTTGCACAGGTAAGGATCAAGCATGATTATCTGTTCTTTCTGAGCTCTTCTATGTAACTGCTTAGTTGCAAAGCAAAAGCAGACCACAGTACAGTTTTGTAGTTTTCTGATCTCATAATGTTTTAAGTAGTATAGTTTCTGTTCAGGGAGGTATTAATCTGTTACTAAGCTCCATTATGGCCCTTGTTTTGACCTCCTGTTATCAAAGGTACCACCTTGGCACACTATACCACCAAATTCCATGTTTAAACAATCAATTCAAGCAATGGATGATCTTTTGGGTCCTACTTTGCTATCAGGTCAGGCTGTTTGCATAATAACTCGTTTTGATCACACTAGGTAGGTGCACATGAGGAGCACGAGAATGGTGCATCCATGGTTGAGATCGGGGGCATGGATGTGGATAGTAAGGTGTTCTTTTTGCCACAACGTCCCTACATGGTTCTTGGCACACTCCGTCAGCAGCTTTTGTACCCTACATGGAATGAAGAAGACAGTGAACGTTCTGCTCACTCTTCTGACAGCAGTGGTACTATCACATCCATATGTATATGTTTGCATTAACTGTGTCCCTGTTCATTTAAACTGAAAACTGTGGCTGGTTTAAGAAGTTTGGTTTAATTCTTATCCCAAGTCTTCTGTTTTGTTCCAGGAACTTTACCCTTCTTATCAGGAACCGGATCAGCTGCCCAGAGCCTTCCTCCACATGACAATGACCTTACACAAGTACTGGAGTGCGTACGATTGGGCCATTTGATGGATCGTCCTGATGGATTGGACTCTGAAGTTGAATGGGCAAGTGTGCTTTCACTTGGGGAGCAACAGCGCCTAGCATTTGCACGGCTACTGCTGTCACGACCTCAACTAGCCCTAATGGATGAATCTACAAGTGCCCTCGATGAAGTCAATGAGGTACCAGTCCTGATTGTGCTTCAATTGTAAGCTATATGTGGTTATGTTCATGAGTCTAACCAGATTAGCAAGTCTAAACAGCCCATCTATGAGCATTGGTAATAGATTTACTGAAAGTTTCATATTCTATTTTGATGGGACTGGAACAAAAATGAAAATTCTGCTGACTGAAATTGGAGTGCTCAATTGCTATTCCTGTTTGGCTCAAGTTAATGATATCCTTACTGTCCCAAATTGAAAATGCAATTCATCTTAGTATGCTTGGGCAATCAGCACTAAAGTCATATGTGTTTCATTGTCTGGCAGGCACATTTGTACAAAGAACTAAAGAGGGCAGGTGTGACATACATCAGTGTGGGCCATCGCAGCAGCCTACTTCAGTTTCATGCAAATGTTCTTCAGTTTCAACGTGTCGGAGGGAATGATAGTGGCTGTACCTGGACAGTGAAGCCTCTCCCAAAACTTGACTGATGTGTTGGAAGCCTATAACTGTAAGTCCCTTGGCCTCCATCCAAACTATTCTGTTTGTAAAGTTCACCCAGAATTGGCTTCTTGGATATTTACTCTGGACAAAATGCCTGTCCGAGGGTCTATCACATCACTATATATGTTTTGACCAGTAGAAATGTTGTCACTGTGTCAATTACCAACCAAGAAAAAAACTGTTCCAAATAGTGCTCCTCCAAATTGACTGCATGATTTGTGTGAGTTGTGGATTATTGCAGAATTTTGAGACTGGACAACAACCTTGATCACTGGAATTGGAGAATTTGAACAAAGATATGAACCAAACCAACATGTCCCTATGGTGTTCTTTGTCCAACAAAAGATGTTGAATGAAGTTTTCTGATGTTTGATTAGTTGTGCATGCTCAGAACTTAGGCACACATGAAAACATCTGGAAAATGTACCAAATCTCAAGAACTAAAGCAATGTTTGTGTCGGTCAACTTTTTTTTGGTAAAAGCTTAAAGAAGAGAATGAACAAACAGAATGCTTGAAGATACAAACGGAATCATTGGCCATGGCCAAAATCATTACACATAGTAAAGGACGTCGTGAAGCATCATTTCATCCATCTGTCCTGTCATCCATCCGTCCCATCATGGTCTGTTTACTCCGACATGGCAGAGAAAGAGTGGAATAAATGCTTTCATCAACGAAACCGGTTCGCTTAATGTGAAACCAGTTCTAATAAGGTAAAGCTTCCAAAAGTTGGATCCAATGCGATAGTCCCTATCCTTGTGGGGGCAGGGCCCAACAAAAGACAAGGTTAACCAATGTCTGAAAATGGATATATTTTGGAGCCAGCAAAGTGAGTATGTACGTATGCACATTGTATTTTGGGAAGTTGCCAAAGGATCGCAAATGTGGTAGGCGGTGAATTTAGGGTTAGGGTTTGGGGAAGCAAACAAGAAGAAACAGAAGTTGGAGGTAATGTTTAGGGTTTTGGGCTTTGTGTAAAGATACATTGATTTCGAAGAATCTTTTATTGTCGTTCTCAACGTTGGGGTATATTTGCCATCTCCGGTCTATTCCCATGGTTAGTTGTATGTTGCTATCTCACGGGTCACAAGCAATGCAAACATCAAGATTTTCAATGGCCAGGTTTTCGATGGATATATGCGAAATGTCGTATATAAAGAGATTTTGGAAATGTAGTTTGTAACTGTAATTTTGTAATATGTATTGTCAAATACACACACAAGTGGCGCACACCCAAGTCCCAAGTTAGCCCCAAGTTGGGACTAAGTCACTCAAATTGCGGAATTTTTGGATTCAGGGCACACTCCCAACTTCCAGCACTAAAGGGGGTGAGAAGGGCAAGGGGGTGAGAGGGGCGTGCTGAAAGTTTCGGGATAGACTAGGAAGAGGGACAAGCTTATTCAATTACACGGTCCTGCATCCAAATCTAACCAACAAGTTGGTTAGAACTCATTCTGCACCCTTTTGGTGTTGGGACAAGCCACGGGCTACCTTGGACTCACTTGGTTCACCGCGACCCGGACTTGGGAGAAGCCACCACCTTCACCCATATAGTATTCTTTATAGCTCTTCGTCGCACTTACATCCAAATGGCTCTTTTTCCCGGGACTCCCAAAATGGAATCCTGAAACTGTCCCGATTTGGACTCCCGGGACTTTGGACGCTCATAACTCTCCGCCCCGAACTCAAATTGAAACGAGGTATAAACCAAAGTTGTAACTCTTGTCAAGAGCTTTCCAACGGGGTGTCACACTTCACCTGCACGCACCGAAATTGGGTCGATTCCCGACTTTTAATGGTCGGGAGTCAAACTACCAGTTTGATTCCCGACCCTTCTTTCGACCATAACTTGTGCTGCAAATGTCCAAATGCCTCATGCAAGGCCATTTTGGATATCTACACTTCAAGACCTTTCCAACGGTATAAAGAATACCTCAATGTGAGAGGTGTTTTGACCCCTGCAATCGCACTCTGAGTTTGCGAGAATTCCAGAGGACTTTCAAGTCCCATTTTTGGGAGTGTGAGTGGCGACCTCACAACTCCCTCAAAGTGGGGTTGCGACAATTCCCATGGTTAGCTGTATGTTGCTATTTCATGGATCACAAGCAGTGCAAACATCAAGATTTTCAACGGCCAGGGTCCCGATGGATATATGAGGAATGTCGTATATAAAGAGATTTTGGAAATGTAGTTTGTAATTGTAATTTTGTAATATGTATTGTCGAATACACACACACCTGTGCATTAGGCATAGGGTTCAAACTAGTAAGGTCAAATGAGAAGATTGCTCAAAAGATTAAAAAATTTAAAAACACAACACCACTAAAAGGACAAGGAACAATGGAAAAGGATGATGAAGAAACAGAGGAGAAATGGAGGAGGAGAAAAGGAGGGAAAAGGAAGATGATAAAACAATGGAAGAAAAAAAAAATTAAAGAAAATATATTCAGTTCTATAAAATGTCATTTTTTGAATTTGGAAGCCCCATATTTAATTACTTTATTTTCAATTTATTATGCACAATGTTGGGACCCATGGAATAAAACAGAGTTATTAGTCAATCTACACAATGTTGGAACTTGGTGTTTTTTTGGGAAGCACAATGATTTTGCATATGACATTCTTTCATACAAATAATAAGCTTTATAAGATTTTATCTTTGCCCACATACTAGACAAAGTTTGAAACTTGTTATTAGAAGATTTAGAGATTTGATTGACACCTTGCCAATTGCAAGCTTCATTGATGGTATAAGTGTTCTTTTCTTTTGGCCCATCCAAGAGGATTCCAATTACTCTTGGAGACTCTCATAGTCATAAGCATTCTTTTAATGTCATTGTACAAGGTGTTTGCAAAGCAAACAAGTTTTTTTTTTTAAAAATCATAAATGCACCAAAAATTGGTAGCAAGGTAATCAAAACCAACGTGATGTGCGAAATCGTCCACCACATCAATGTCTTGTTGAAGAAGTGACTTCGAATATCAAACCTAATGTGCATGTCGATTTTACCATAGTAAACTTTTCACAAATTTTCTTTTCTTCACCATTTAATAGGTGTAGTATTATAATACATACAATAAATTTTATTTCAAAATGTGATGCCTTTGGTTTGGGTTGTACTTCTAATATTTTGGGCATTATAACTTTGATTTACATAAAGATATTGCAATCGAATTTTTATTTGGAAATAAAATTTAGTTTCACAACTCAAATTCGAAAATGTTGTCTATATTTTTATGTAAGTACATAATATATGCAATATAATAGATTTTGTATCTCTTTTCAAATTGTAATACCCAATATTTGGTTTGAGTAATGTTCCAATAAACATTTGAAATGGATTTTATACCAATCCTTACCTTAAGTTTTTTTTCTTTCCTTCCATGAAGATGCCATTGTTTATCAAAATTAGTGTGGGGGTGTGTATTAGAAATTGCATCGAACCCCCATTGGATATGAAGATGGGTATCAAAGTTGATAACTACAAATATCAAAAAATTAAATACCCAATTTTGATATATAAACATGGTTATCAAAAAAATCAAATACCTTGATATTGTGTATAACCACAATTCTAAATTTTTTTTGAAAAAATCAAATAGTCACCTATAAAATTGTTTGTTATTTGTTGATTCTGTCACAAAACCCAACAATTCTTTGAAATTTTTGAAATACCATAGGTTCTTTGAATCTAAATGTTTTCAAATACCCAGAACATGTAGTTTATTTGCTTCAGAATTTTTTCAAATACCCAAAACTAATGGATATTACAAAAATGAAATGACAAAACTGGTAGTCATTAGGTTAGTCGAAATTTTTTTATTCATGAAAAAATAAAACTACAAAGCTATAAGATGCAAAATGATAAAAGGAGTCACATTCACCTCCTTGGTAATTGTTTATTCTTGGAATATTTTGATTCAAAGTTATTTCTAATTATTTAAATATAATTATTTTAAGGTTTTTATTAAAGTTTTGCTCAAAATATGTCATTTTTAGAGTTTTCAAATCATTTTTATAAGTTCTTTCATTACTTAAAATCACTAGTTGCAATGTTTTTAAAGTGTTTTTATATACTTTTAATTCACTAAATTAACTGCAAATTTATTCACATGTTTTCATGATATATTATGAATATTTATATATAAATAAATCCAAAATTTTCAACATCTTATTAAATTATCACTTTAAAACATGAAAAATCAAGCATTAGTTACATTTGGTGTGATTCCTATTATTGTGACTCAACCCATTAATAATCAACACATTATAAAACTAGGAGCAATGTAACAAACTATTGGTTGAAATAAACTTTTGTGGAACAAGATGTGACAAGCCAAGAACAAGTTTTTGACAAGTTTACTCAAACATCCATGGCAACCGTTATGTAGTCATACAAAATATGAAAATAATAAACCATTACTAGCTTGATGTATGGAGGTCACAATTAAAGGAGTTTGTTGCCAATTATTTGAAACACAAGGATACTTTGGAATGAAGGCATGAATTGGTGTTCATGTTCAACCTTGTGCACCAACTATGGAATTGAACATGAATATCATGAATGCAAATCATAAAAGTGGGTTTATTGTACAAATAGAATATATCAAGTTGAAGAATATATCATTTAGATGTATTGGAAGTTGATTTGTTAATATGGATCATGATAAGTATGGTGATGTTGCTTGGAATGGGAGTAGACCAATATAAATATTAACAAAAAGTCCAATTTCCATGGGTGATGGCAATGAATGATTAAGGTCATACAAGGTTAAAACATGTACAAGATTAAAATGCATTATGATTAAAGCATATGCCCAACAAGAAATTCATGGTGAAAGGACCTTCCGGGGGGAGGGGGAGAGGTGAAAGTGGCAAAAGCTTGGAACAAGGGTCTTTAAAAGATTAAAAATGAAATTCAAGTGCATGAGTTTGCATTTGATGGTAAATTGTTGAGGCAAGTATATAAAATTTATTCATTGTGATGTTGTAACCAATAGCTATGCCATAAATGGCAATATCATACTAAGGTCTTATAATGCATTATTTTAAAACCTATTATTGGCATGTCTTTTAAACCCGTGTGATCTACCAAGGGTTATACATGTCAAAGGCTTTTTTTAACGATTTTACAATTTTCACATACAATGGTTGGCATCCAAATGAAAGTTTGTCAAAATTGCATATCAAAATATATGAAAAATACATATAAAAAAACTATCAATGAATATTTATTTTCTATAATAATATATGAACCCACACATGCCCTATAAAAGTCTATTATATCATTTATGTTAGAATGTATAGACATTTGTATTAAGAAAATTAAATATTAACATTTATTATTTTTAATGTTTAGTGTCAAGTAAATTGATGGTACTACATGATCCATTCACAATTTTTGCACATATATTCATGTTTGTTGTGACTTATACAAAACATAGGTGATTTGTTAGGCATCAAATAATCAGTTTATACTAACCTTCCTTTTCATAATTCAACTCCAATCATTAGCAATGTTTTTAGGGGCTAGGAGGAGCATCCTTATAATGACAATTCATTTATTCATGGCAAAGACTATCTAAGTATGTTAAGTGTAGACCTAATGACATTAATCCAATATTTCCCTTCCCCCTCCTCCCCTTTCACACTTGACATACCTTAATCCCCTTAAAGAACTACAAAACCTTGCCTACAACATTTCACAACTTCAATTGATCTCATAATTTTCACTATAAGTTATATTAGACATCATGTTCATGAATAGGTCCAAAACACTATAGACAACATTACATTACAAGATTTTTTCATTTGGTTGCTTTTATCTTTCTTCATCTTCCAAGTAGAAAGATAAACAATTTTTTTTTTTGCAAAGCTCTTAGAAGAGGACCTCGATGATGAATTTTATCATGGGTACATTCACAATTTACTCAAAGAATCATTGCACATGTCTAACCATTACTTAGGTTTACACGATTTTGAAATCATGTTTTAATTTTAAATTTCATGAATGTTGAATAAATACAACAATGTTTCTAATGTATTAATGTGGCATGTGAATAATTTTGAAAGTAATCCAATGAGTATAGAATATCAAAAATCATTTTTTAAACACATTGATTAGTGTTTAAAAACATTATTTCAGCATTGTTTATATATTATCTTATCGCTATTTGGCCAACTTGAAGTTGTCAAATTAACTTATCAAGACTACATCAAGGTTTGTCATTAGCTCTTTCATTTGCACAAATTCACCTTCATACATTTCATTTCTAAAAGCTAGATGATTTGACTTCTCCTTCTATGCAATTGACTTTCACCATTGTCAACAATAATTACAACTTCCTTGTTGACCATCACATTTTCTTTGAATTCCCAAATATATTTTAGTTTTTTCCTTGTTTGGCTGAATGGTCCATGATCATTTGTGGGCGACTCTTAACCCTCCACCATCAACCATGGATCACACAAGTTGAGAATATCAACTTGTGTCATCCATCATGGTGTTCACAACAATTCTCCATATGTTAAAGTTCACACAAGTTGATATTTTCAATTACATTTGTTTTGTGGCTCACCAATAATACTTCTTAAAAAATAGGCTTCAATATAGAATTTTTAATTTGCATATTTTATTATTTAAATAAAATATCAAAGTTGTTCTTAAGGAACTTTGAAGACCTTTGCATAATCTTACTTGTTGTATTAATTATACACAAAATGTGACATCATTACCACAAAAAGAACAAGATTTTGAACTAGCCTATTATGCTAAGATAATTATGGACCACTACTAACATGGTTATGTGTTGAATATGAATAAAGAATCATCATTTGGGCTACCACATTGTTGCGCATTATTGGTGACAATGAAAAAATGAATTGATTTTATTGAAGTTAAGCTCCATTCAAATGAAAATATTTTATGGCATTGAATGCAACTTGAATTGATTGAGGTTAGTGAGCCATATGATGGGGACTATCTTGTACAGTTTGTAGAGCATTTAGTAGCCAAAAGTTCACGATGGCACATGCCAATCAAGACTACAAAATCCTAAACAAAACATGTGGGTAGATGAAATAGGGCGATGGCCATAAGGGTGAGTGCTTAAGAGATTGGGGAATGCACTTGAGGATGGATGGAAAACCTCCCATAAAAGAATCAAAATTGAATCAAATTCAATTCAAATCCCTAAATTGAATTGAATTTCTGCCTAATTTGAAATCAAATGCATTTTAACAAATTTTGAATGAACTTCATATTCAATGCATTGAAAAAAAACATGATGTAAAAGGTGCAAAAGATATTGAAAATTTGTCACTTTTATCATCCCTAACTATGGTATTTAAAAAGCATAGTTTTTATTTAAGATATATATGAATACTCACCTTTGGATAATTCGTCATATGTTCATGGAAATTTTGTTTAAAATTGTCAAAACAAAGGACCACATGAAAGATCCTCCCTATACCAATTCCAACTTTCTCATCCTTGGAATTTTATTTTTTCTTTCTTTCCATTAACTTGAGCATGTTTTATGTACTTTTTCAAAACGTGTTTTCACTAAGAGAAAAAGGGCATTTTCTAACCAACCATTTTTTGATTACATGTCATCTTCAACTTTGATTCAACTACACAGTAATATTTCTTTTTAAAAATTCCACGTGGATGGGATGGCATCTCAAATTAATTGACGTGTTGACTAATTTGATAAGTGTACAACATTGGCCACTAATGGGTGTTGAGCATCAATTTTTTTTATAAATAAAATATAACCCAATTAAGGAGTAGTTGAAAATTCCACTTTGCCATGACATTATGCCACATCAAATCAATTGCTTGACTATTTGGTGCACCTTGTTTTTGAATGGATGAAAAAAGGATATTGATGGATGAAATATTGCATGCATTTTCAACTATACTTCAACTTTAATTATCATTACCTATATCCTACCCACATATTACCTACACACCTACCTATTTATCATTACTTAAACCCTACATACATGGTACCTACTTACTATTGTAATTTATACTTACATATTACATACCTACCTACTTAGGTACCTATAGACTATTGACCTACATAACTTAACTTACACCCTAATTTAAATCACTTATACTATTATCTAAATCTATTTCACCTACAATTTATAATTAATTAAGAATGGATGGATTTAATGTGGCATATAGTATGAATGAATGAATGAATGATTTAATGTGCCAAATCGTATGGATGAATGGATGGTATGACATGTAAAAGTGGTGGCAATGTGTTGGCAGGAAATTCAAATTTTGAATTATAGTTGAAAGCTATTTGAAATGATGTCAACTTGCATAGTTGAAAGTTAATTGACATCCCAACTGTAACCGCATACTTCATCCATCCATGGATGAAGGGACTACCCTTATATAACATTGTCATTCACTTTGAACTTTCTTTGCACTTTAGTTTGATTTTTTTTCATTTTTTATAGTTTGTTTTGTTTTATCTTGCATTTTTTTAGGCCCAACTTGTGTTTAAAATTTTAAATCATGTAGTTTAATATCAATTCATGAATTTTTTCAAGTGAGTGCATAGTGCCTTTTGCATGTGAGGAATTTCAAGTTTTTCATTTTGGGGTTATTGTTAAGTTGTTTTTCTTTTTTATCATGTTCAATCTTTTTCTTCTTCTTTTCATTGCATGTTTTTAAAAAATGTATTAAGCACATTAAGTTCATATGGTGTCAAGGCAAATGAACATGAATAACATGAGGAAACAAGCTTATGGAGTTTGGAAGCCACCACCACACATGCCTCTTACAATTGCAGGTGCTTAAAAGAAAATTTCCTCTTTTTTGTTTGTTTTCCTTTTACCAAGATATTTCTTCTTTTATTTCTCCACCATGTTACCTTAGTTGATTTTTTTTTTAGCTAGTTTTTGTTTTGAACTTTTATTGGTTTTTGTTTCAACTAGGTTTTTCTTTAAACTTTCATTAAGGTAACTAGGATGGTTTTAGTACACTTAAATGCTTAGGGTAATCCAGATTCAAGGGGAAGGCTTTTCTGTTTCTAGTGTCCCAACAAATGTTGAATCCCTCCTCTTGGTGCATCTGAGGCATTAAAAAGTGTCAAAAACGAATTAAAAATGAGAAAGTTATGGCCCCCTAAAGTAGGGGGGTTCAAGAACTCAAAATAGCAAACCACAACCAATTCTTGAACACCCAAAAACTTCCTTTTCTATTGCTCTATTGTTCTATTGTTCTATTGTTATTACAGTTCAAAGATTATTTGTAGAACTTAAGGTGGCATTCTTATAACATTTTAAATTATTTAAAATGAAAAAGAAATGAGAAAGTTATGAGCTTTGAAAGTAAGAAGGATCCAAATAAAAGAAAACAAAAATGTGTTTTGTAAATATGAAACTTTTTTTTTTCCAACTCTCATTGGGTTTTCTTCTTTTCCAATTCCAAAATAAACACTTGGGCAATGAGAGTTAAACTTATGAACCTTTTCAACCATCAATGCAATTAAGGTTTTGATTATGTTTGTTTTAGTGAACTATTTTCAACTAAGTTTCAACTATATAAATTCTCACATATCTTGATTGGGTTCAATTAGATTTCAATTAAGTATCAACTATGTCTGTCAACTATGTATAAGGCAAGCCCATTTTTCCAAATTTCAAAGTGTTTTTTTCTTTGTCAAACTTCCTTATTCTTGAGTAGTAAATGATGATTTTTTATTGATTTTTAATGTGTGCAACTAATGCCCAATCTTTTTCTTGATGCATTATAATTTAGATTCCTATTAAGTTTTCTCATTTCTAATAACTTTCATTTTCTTTAATTCAAAAATGTAGGGTGCAACTATGAACAAATCAAAAGATGTGGTCCAACAAGGCAATAATCCAATTAAGCATGCCAACAACGAGTTCACACTATTAGTGCATGAACATAAAACAACCACCTTATAGGATAGTCATTTCATTGTTCCAATAAATGTTTGATTAATGACATTAACATCTTTGGGATGTAGATGGGACCGTTTCCTACATGGGAACAATGTTTCCTTGCATAATTTTCAAATTATAATAGGTTTTTTAGTTGATAATGTATAGGTAAACTATACTTTTATTATGGTTTGATTTCTTTAATTAATTTTAACTAGGTGTATTATCCCTATGATTTAGTTTTAATAATCTTACAATTGTGATTGCAATTTGTGTAGACTTGTAATCTCAACTATGTTTCAACTAATTTACATAAATTTTGATTTTTTTTCAACATATTTTCAATTTCTTTTCAACTTGCTTTCAACTACCTTGTAGTTGAACTCTTTACTTTTGCTCAACTTCATATATGTCGGATGACCTACAAACAACAAGATGCCATGTGCCATGCAAGTGTGTAACATAAGTGTCCACATGGCACAATATCATATGTTGACATTTTCAATAAATCAATCATTTCAAGATTTTGACACCATACAGTACATGGCACACATTAAATAATTTAGTTTGATGGTGGACCATGAATGTCCATGTGACATGTGTCAATGTTCCATTGGATATAATATAATTGAATAATAATCAAAAATTTTTAATTCCATGCCCTTTTTCAATGACATGACACATGCCAACACTACATTGGTTGTAATATAGTTGAAAGATAATCATAATTCCAATTCCACACCCCCAAATGACATGACACATACATGGATGAAATTCATCCATTGACTTGTTAGCATGGAATCAACTAGGTTCAAACAACATTTTTCAATTGAAATGTTGCGTCAACTAAAATGTATGTCATTTTCAACTAAAATGTTGTCACCTCAACATTAACTCACAAATTGACACGTGTATGTTGTTTTCAACTGTGTTGTAGGGTCAACTAGTTCAACATTGTCAACTATTTTGGAATTAGTTGACAATATCATTTTTGAATTGCAAAAAACATTTTGCAGTTGAAAATGATGTTTTCAAGTATAAATGAATGTTGAAAAGTAGTTGAAAACATAGTTGAAAAATGGGGTTTTTGTCCTAATGTTTACTTAGTGATTTGTTTAGTTTATTAACTATTTGGTCACATGAACAAATAATTTGCTAAATTGAATTTTTTTTTAATGTAATCATGAATGAAATGTCACTCCTTATTTTGATGTGTTTAGTTCATGTATGGAGCACGAAGTCTTTTGCTAATTTTATGCATGATTGATTATCATGTACAAAATGGTAATTGGCACAATCATATTAACATCCATTTCAACACTTACAAATTTTCAACTATTATGTTTCCTTTGTAGTCTTAACAAGAACAAAATACTCAATTTTTGATGAAGATGGACCCACTTTAGTTATTCTAATATTGATTTCATTAAGGATGTTAAAGGCTAAAAAATCCCCTCACTCATGGATGGCAATTCACAAAAGACAAATGAACCTTGAAATGATAAAAGATGTGCATGACCATGTTTAGGTAAGGTTATTGAGAAAAAATCATAAATCACAAAACAAGACAAAAATTGATCAAAAACATCCTCACACTACCTAGCCCCTAGGAATGTGAAGAAAACTACCATGCATGGTGTGGAACTAACATGCACTAGAAACCATCACCCCCTTTTGATCGATTTTTGATGAAAAACATTTGATGTTTCAAGCACATGAAAACTTCATGTGTGAAGGCAATGGTCTTGAAGAGGTAGAATTTTTATCTGCAAAACTTTAAGAGGCATTCAAGAAGTTGCGCATAGAAAGAATCCATAGAAACCAATGTTATGTTTTTATAGATCTTTGATGAGTGGTCTTTTTTTGGGTTTTATGTGTTCTTATAGTTCCAATGTTGTGGGTACCATTGACATAGTAACTTGTTAGGTGAAAACTTACAACAACAAACAAGAATTTCATGGCTAAATCTTCCATGTCTTGAGCTCGTAGTATTAGTTATAGAGAAATCGCACAATCTTTTAGCTCTAATGAATTTTATCCATCACATGTTTGTGAATTTTGTTTTTAAAAAACTACAAAAATAATTGGTGATGATCTCCACAAGACTCAACATCCCAAGTCTTTTTTTTGGATCTTCACAACATATGCATTACCACTTGCTAACACTCACTACCTTCTTGTGTGAGTTACTTTTACAAAAAAACATCTTGTTCAATTCTTGGCAATGGGGTCATTGAGATCCCAATGCATCATTTTCTTCTCACATGCTATGTAATGCTTGATTGGAAGTGCATTGACCCCCTCCCCTTTTGTGAGTGTGTGATGTTTCTCCAAAAAAATCATGAAGTTCTTGATGATGGCAATGCCAAAAGTCCAACACATCATTTTGTTCTTGCATGCTTTGTAGCACTTGATTCGAAGTGTGACAAACTTGTGCCCCCACCTCTTGCCCTTATTGTTTCTTAAGAAAAAGAGAAAAAGCTCTAAGAGATCACGTGATGGCAACCAAAGTAGCCTCTTTGCAATTGTAGAGTTTTCACAATCCTAATTTCAATGTTAATGTCCTTGCCCCCACCCATTTTTCTTTTCAAGAAAAAAAGTTCAAGCAAGTTCCCAAACTATTTTCTTTTGTGTTTGAGAACATGAGGAACATACATGGGTTGAAAACATTCCCAAATTGAGCTGATTTTTTTTGCCCACAAAAACTTGAATTTGGATGATTTTTTAAAAATTTGGTTCTGATGGCCAAATTTGATCATCAATTTCTCCCACATTTCAACCCTATTTTGGACAATCTATTTTTCCACATGATTCATGTGGGTGCTTTCTATCCCTTTAGAACTTTTTCATCAATGAAAGGAAGCATGGTAATTTGGTCCAATTTTCCAAAGATGTATAATTTTGAAAGTTTCCTAAAATTAATAAAATCTAACTTTCAGTGGGGTCATTTTTCCATTTCTTAACCTATTTTTTAATTTTTTTTCATGAAATGTTTATCTTGAAGTCATTTAATTTTCTATTATATTGGATTTTCCAAGTTTTGCACGAATTTTGGCCATGTTTGCGAGGATTCATCCTTTATTGCCTTTGCCCATAAGGAAGAGACTACATATCTATGCATGATTTGGACTTGGGAATAAACTTTTGGCTCATTCATTGGCCAATGTGGAGATAACAAGTGTTCACAAAATGAAAATTTTCAAATGGATGTAATTTTTCATGTTTGGGTGGATGTAACCATAAGTACATTAGGTTTTTAGGTAGTTGAATGTTGTAGGCTTTGATAACCATTACCATTAAAAGGATTCTCTTCTTCAACCAATCTCTCTGTTATTGTGCTACGACTTGTAGTTTTTTCAACATATGTTCCTTTTCCTTTAGCTTCACTCCTAACCTTGTTTCATTTGCAAAAGAATGTGGTGAATGAATTCCATAGTATAAGTTGTTTGAAATTGAGCTTGAATAATGTTCAAACATTTACTGAGTTTGACACACATAGTGAAATATCACCACTTCACTTAGTGATAATATGTACTGCTGGAACTTAGAGCTAGATCCAAATATAGTAACTTGTAACTGCAACAACAACCGATCTAGAGTATATTGATGAAGATTACCCCATGTTGATGCCCACATATCCAACTCCAAAATCACCTTTGAAGCCTATTGAGTTTTTGTTTCACTCATGGAGTATTTTGTTTATAAAATAACTTGAGTTATTGCTCTTCCTCCTGTATTTTAACTTATAGGAACAGTAAGGGATCAACTGCAACAACATTCTTTTCATCATTCTTCTTACATGGATGACCTCATTCTAGAAATTACACCCACCATGTTTGCCTCCTCCATGACCTCTTAATTAGTGATGGAGTGCATCATGACTCCTAAAGCTGTAAGTCTCCCTTCCACTCTCCTATTTCCCATTTGAACATTAGCACAATAGACAAAATCAAATATGTGGTGATGGCTTTGGACATAGGTGAATAGCAAAAGCTCCACCACCATCATGATAATTGTTCCATCATCATCATCTACAATTTTTTTTGCTAAGTTAGTTGATGCCTCCTTCTCCTCCTCATGTGTTTTTTTCTTTTTGGCAAGAGCTTTCATCATTTACTTCACATAGGAATTTGCACAATAGTGGAAGAACATTGGGGTCAATAAGCCCTTGTCGGTCTCCTCACCACATAGACGACTATAAAATATACATAACTTATAGTTGTGTACATGAAGAATCGATTTGTTCTATTTTTTCTATTCTTACATTTCTGGTTTTAGGTTTGAAAAGTAAGCAAATTATACATACCCAAAGGAGTTAAGGAAAAACTTTGCAGTTATTGCTAAAGAACCCACAACCATTTGTAAAATGGTGCATAAAAATGTTTATTCTTCTTAGTGTTTCCTAATAATGAAACCCTATCAATGGTGGTCTTTTGGAGTGTAGTTGTTATTACTCATGCAGACAAAACTAAAAACCTTTTCACCCTGTGTTCACACTAACTAAGCAGATTGACCCATTTCACCAATGGTTGTTAGGGCACCCATAATGGGCTTCTCTTGCTATTTGAAAAAAACCCATTATGGGTGATCATGGTTATTAAGGCATTAATGGACCATTAAAAATACTTTACAAGTTTGGAGGGCATTCATTATTAAGCACGTTCGAGTGCTTTCGAGTGCAAATATACATATGGCTTGATGCCAAAACTAGGTTTTACAAGACATGTGTTGTTCTTGTCTCATAAAACTATTGTTTGGGTTTGAATGGAATTTGTAGTTCCAAAGAAGCTTTAGCATAATCTAGACACCATTAAGGGGGAAGTCAATAGGATGCTAGATCAAAGACCTGAAAGAGAAGTGGAAAGAAGTAAATCACTCTCAAAATGCACAAATCCATGCAGCTATTACAATTGTTGGTGTAGCATCAATAATTGTTACAGTTATTATTACCACAGTAACATCTTCATCAAATAACTCATCCTCCAAGATATCCATGGCAATTGTTTTAGTTGCTAATTTGGTTGCTACTCAATGTGTGGAAGTGGTAGAAAATATGGGTGCAGATTGTGAACACATGGCTGCATTATTAGCTCTACTATTAATGTGCAGATTGTTGGTGATATCATGACCTTCACAACTTCAATTGCCATTGGTGAGTGCCCCAAAAATTAAGTTTCATTTCTTTGGGGGTGATTGTTTTGACTCAAAGATTAGTGTTACACTAGGTTATAGTTGGAGCCCAAGAGAATCTTTGGAAGGAGGTCCAAATTAATACTACTTTTATGGTGGGGATCTAAACTGGAATTTATTAACATCATTCATGTGAAACTCATTCTTTCATGTGCCTTTGATTGTGATTGTGTTTGATGTTGAAATTTTGTACTTAATTTGATATATTGTTAAGGTTTTTAAAGTCTTTCACAAATGTTTGACTCACCTAAATGGTGTTGGATAATAATGCATGCAAGAGCACAAATTCGTTAACTTTGCATAGCTTTCCTTTGTGGCATTTGATGTGTGGTTGTCTCCAAAGGCAAGTTTGTTGTGGAGGTTTGTTGATTGTTTTTCTAGTATTTACTCTATGCTTGGTGTTATTTTGCAAAATTTTAAATGACTTTACCTTTCTTGTTGTACCTTTTTTAAGGAAAATATATTGAAATCAATAATATGTTTATGTGTTTGTTATGATGAAGGTGTGTGTTGTTTATGAAATGAAATTTGGGCCAATCTCTTTACAAAAGCCAAGGGGATCTCTTCACAAAATCTTTGGCCTTGTTCCAACATGGAAGGGTCATGCAACATGTGGTAAGTTTTTCAAAACATTATTGGTGAAAAGAACATTAAGGAAGTTGCCTACGTGAAGTTTGAACACAAAATTTTATGCAAGATGATGTGAATAGAAGAGATTAATATATGACTTCTTAAATTGGATATTTATTAGTTGAATAGCCAATGATAGGTCTATATACATTATAACTTCAACAAAGGTTGAAGTTAAAAAGACTTGATGAATCTAACTATTGAGACTATTTTGAAGTTGAAACTGATATTGAAGTTGGACATTCACAAATAAAAATAACAACAAAATCCACTATGGAAATTGAATAGTCAAAAAGTTATGTAACTATAGCTAATTGTGGTTTGTCTATTGCTTAGGTTAGATATCCATTCTTGAAGTTGAAAGTTGAACTACATCTCGTATTTAATTTGAACTGCAAACTTATGCATTTCATTATTGATAAGTTTCATCTTCTTTCATTCTATGCATTGTTTTTGTTGTTGTTGTCCATAATAGGTTATTTCCAAATCATCTATGTTCAAATAAGTGATTTCTTTTTAATCTTTTTAGTCTTGATATTTGCATTGATTTGTGTATTGTGCTTTGTTGTTACATCATGGTTAACAAAAGGACAAATTGTTTTGTTGTTGTGTTAGATGAATTAAATTCCACAATCAAAGATGTGGCCTTTGAATGCATTGTATTAAATTGATATGGAAATTTTGAAAAAGTTGCCCTTTATTTGTATTTGCATGCGGATGTGATAGATTTGCATGGGTTTATTACTATCACAATGACAATTGGAGGTGTCTCAATCAATTTCCATTTTGACAAATTTGTGAAAGGGAAGCATTTGAGGATTCAGAATTTTTTTATGCGAACACATGCAAAATTTGAAAAGGGGGATCTTGATAATTCATTGAGGGTGACATCATTGATTGTGGTGGACACCTTGGATGATGTTGATGTCCAACTTTGTTTCCTTCATATAAGCACTATTGCATCTTTCACTCAACAAATTCACGAAAAGTGGGCTATAACAACCCTTGTGGTTGTTGTGATTTGTTTCTAGGGAGAAGTTGATGGTCGTCTTGAGCTTATTATGGTGGATGGAGATTCTCCAAATGACATCCAAACGATACAAACTCAATAATATTCCTATAAATTTGTTGAATGGTTTGAATAATAAGAGCCAACATGTTCCAATTGTAGTTTTGATTTTTTGATAATTTCATGGACATTTTTATGTTTAAAAGCATTGTCATTTTGTTTATTTATAGGTAAATATTTTAGATTTGGTTCTTGTAAATGCATCTATTTGCATGCATGGTTTTCAAGAAATAGTGAATTTTTTTACATACAACTTAGAGTTAGTTGCAATAGTTTCCATAGTTGTGAAATAATTTTTATTTTTCTTGTGTCCAATTATGTAACTTTTGACTTTATGATTAAAGGGCACCACATTAAACTTATAATTGATGCATAGTTTGAAGTATGTATATAATAATAAGAAAAATTGTTGGTTGCATCCATCATTTTACAATAGGTGTAGATAAATTTTCAACCACTATTTCACAATGAATATGATAGTTTGGTCCATGAGTTTCACATTAGAGCTTCCACTTTAATTTTAATGAAGCATGTACATGCAACATCTATAGGGGCTATATGTTATCATACAAGTCCAACAACAATATTTACACAAGTGGTCGATGAAAACACAATTTAATGTTTGACATGCTTGCATGAAATTTACAACAGAAATGTTGTACCACATGTGGCAATGTAGGTATGGAACATTCACCTTACTATATGAACATAACAACAATTAAATTTCTTGTTTTTATGTAAACATGTTTTGAACAATCTTGCATAATTTTTCTATGTATATTAACATTAGACATGCTCTTCTAAAATGTAAGTAAATGGAAAGGTTTTTGTGCCCAAACCTATTTTGGCTCCTTTTAAGCATGTTTGTGGAACATGTTGGTTGTCTAAAACATCAAGGTAGGACAATGGGCTCTATTTATGCAACAATTACAACGTAGCTAGTGCATGCATGCTAGTTGGGAACTTGAAAGGTTTTATTCATGTACTCGACAATGCACCAATTTATGTTATTATAAAGGTCAATTGGATTGAAACAATTGTTGGGGTCAACAAAGAAGCTTTTATCGATTTGCACTGATTGAATCGCATCTTGGTCATTCAAATGTGTTCTACTATCAATCTTCATGGGTCTTTTTCTTTGAACATTATTGGGGAGTTCATTGGTTATGCAAAACTATAATAGGATTAATTCAATAGTGTTCCATGCACATATTAATTTTTCCTTGTACATATTTAAATTCGTGGAAATTTCAAAGCCAAAACAATTGAACTTCAAACATTTTTAGTTTATCAAATTTATAATCTTTTTATTATAGTTGTTTTCTTTGTGATAGGCTTGTAGTTTTCTTGTTTTCTTGTGGTAGATTGTTCATTATTTTTTTATAGTAGCTTTTCTATTTTGTTAATTGTAAATACTTCTACTTCAAAAAAATATATGCTTCACATTTTGTTTAAAACTTCTTTTTAATTAAACTTCATTATTAAGACTTGTTATTTTGTACTCATTTCCAGATCTTGAATTTTAAGACATCTAATTTTCAGCTTTTTAGTTAATGATATCTTAGTTTAGTTCATTCAATTTGGTTTTGTAAGTTGAGTTTTCAGATTAATTGGACTAATTTTATTTATTTCTTTTATACTTAAATGTATGCAAAATCACATAGAATTTTTTCAGTATATTGTTATATTGATATTAGAAAAATGAAGGAAAAAAATAATATTGTGGATTTTTCACAAAGAAATTGTAACCCTCAAGTTAAATTTTTTAGTTTAAAAAGTCACTTACACTATTAATATATTCTCTAAGAGTCAAAATCTAGGCCATTTCAACTTTTTTACATAACAAAAAAATCATATATTTCATTTTTTGGTTTTTTTACATGTGCATGCAAAATAACCATCATAAAGGTCATAAATTGTAATTGTAATTAATGACTAATTACCAAAACAAAAAAAAAAATGGTCCATTGAATTTTGGGTTACAAATAATTTCAAAAAAATTAATTCCTTTTTTTCATCTTTTTTTAGAGCCCTAATCCGCTTGTGTCTTAAAAAATTGATAATTTTTTTAATTTTTAAAAAATCAATACTTCTTATTCAAATTTTTATTAATGAATATAAAAATTGATCAAAATAACTTGAATTGTAAGATAAATTAGTCAATCAATTTTTCATTAAATATTTGTATAGATGAAAACATAAATAAATAAATATACTACCATTATTTCAAAAATAATAATTTAACATCTATATTTTCAAAAGCTCCAATTGAAGCATAACATTAAAAATGGCCATAATAAACATTGATAAATGCTTTGAAAAATATTGGGTTGAAAATAATTGTTAATTATCCATATTCTATTGATGATTATTTATTTGATTTTATTAGTTTTTTGTTAAATTATAAAATATCTTGTATAAGATTGAAAAATGGTTCTATTCAATGTTTACTACAAGCTTTAATATTAAAAGATTCTAGAGTTGAACATTATCTTAGGTTTGCATTTAGTTCAAAAAATTTAATGAGTTTACATTGTGTTAATTCTACAAATGATTACTCACAAAGAATGGAATGTGGAGCGACCAATGGAGGTTTATGGGCTAATTGTACAATATTCTTTTGGTTAGCTCAATTCATCAAACATCCTTTGGAAATGTGGTCTTCAAGAACATGTAAACCATACATGAACATGGGGACAAAATTTAATGCAAGTGAAAAGTTAATTTTAACGTATCATGAAGGTATGAATGGACATTTCAAACCCATTACATGTTTTGAAAACATGATTTGTATTTCACAAACAATATCACAAAAAACACATGCACACACACACACACACACACACACACAATAATTGATAATGTTCAACCTCAACAAAATAATTTTTTCTTCGTAACAAATTAAAAAGATGTAAAGAAAAAATTAGTAAAACCATAAGTAATGATAAAAAACATAAGACATCAAATGCATATATTATTTGGACTAAAAACCATGATGAAATGTTGCAAAATATAATGCAAATTAATCAAGGAGCAAGTTTTAAATCGAGAGTTGAAAATTTTCAAAATAACAATCTAAATCCAATGTTTAACATTGAAAAAATTGTGAGACATATGCAATATATGAAATCAAAACACCAAAAAAACTCAAAAATATATTTGATTGAATTATATCTAAGTATTGAGTGGTAATAAAAAAGATTACAAGAAATGCATGAATGTGAAATATTAATACATGAGTAAAACTTGAATTGTGAAAATACAATTGTAAAATTAGATCAAATAGCATGTACATCACCTATTGTTTTAAATATAAATAACATTGTAATATAAGATATTTTAACAATCAATGATGAATTATAAATTTATCAAACTTTTCAAATGAAACAAGTGAAAAATATAATGAACCAAAAACATATTTCAAATGGAAAGATGAACACAATAATGAACTTTATCATCTTATGGCAATACATAAACATCATTTTCTCCAAAAAATTGCTGAAATGTTTTATACAAGTAATGTCCATCCAATGTTAAATACACAAAAAGTACATGATCAATTTAAAAGGCTTCAAAAATCACAAAAAATACACACAAAAACAAAGTTACAAAATGAATTGAATCACATAACTAATCAAACACCTTATATTACTACCAATAAGCAAAATTGTGCTAATGAAACATTAGTTTAAAATAGTGATATGTGCAATTTTTCCACAACCAATAAAATGGATTCTACAATTTAAAAATGTTCATTAAAAAAATACTAAAAAACTAAGTATGCATACTCACTTAAAATTTGAAACAAAATATGCCATTGAATATAAAGATAAATTAAAAGATTATCCAATATATGAATGTGTGGCTTGTGAAAGGTTATGGTTTAGATCACAAACATTTCGTTTCATGAAAACAAGAACTCAACATTTAACAAAATATGTACCATGTTTAGAAACAACAAAGTTTGAATTATTAGGTGAATTGTTTGTGTGTCATACTTGTATACAATTGGTTAATGTTAATAAGGAACCTAAGTATTTGGTCCCTAATAACATTTCAATGAATCCAATCATTTCTTCAATATTAGACTTACATGAATTAGAAGAAAGATTAAAAGTTTCATGACAAACGTTCGCACAAATTTGGCAAGTTCAAGGGTATGGTCAATATAAAACTTGAAGTAATATTATAAATGTACCAGCTAATGTAAATACAACACAATTCATATTCCCATGCATGCCAAATGATGAAACCACAACCGGTTTTATTTTGAAATGTAGATTAGAATATAAATAATTGTATCTATCATGAAACATAAAGCCAAACCAAGTGATGTTAACTTTGAAAAATCTCATGAAAATTGCATTATATATTGATGCTAAAATTTCCACGAGGCCTATGTGGGAAAACATGTTCAACATTGCTAAACATCAATAAGTTAAAAATAATTTCAAAACTTATGGGCAAGACATAGAAATGGACACTGAACAAGATCCATTAGACAAATTTGAAGAAATATTTGAAAATTCCAGCATAGATAATTTAATGCAATTTTTTTTATCAACTGACCAAATTATGAGTGATGAAAATGTTATTACAATGGCCCCTAGTCAAGATTATAAACCACTTGGACTTTTTAAAGATCCAAATAACAAAGAATGTAATTATCCTACTTTATTTTTTGGAATGCCTAGGAAACTTTCAATTTTGGCAAGATTCAATATCAAGATATTGCTCAATGGGAGTTAATGCATAATGAACATCATTTTGCTAGACACATTCCAAACTTATTTTTTTAAAGCCATAAAAGTTTTCATATAACAAGTTAAATCTACTTCATGGATTAAAATATGGAAAGCACATTAATTGATCATATATTAATAACAAAAGAAGTTACAAATAAATCTTGTTTAAATAAACTATTGCTGTCAGATTTAGGATATCGCAATTTAACACATTTGAAAACATCACTTCATTTCTTGGAAAAACTTTGAAAAGATGCATTCCATGATTCGCCAATTGGGCCCACCCACTTTCTTCGTAACATTTACCAATGCAGAAAGTAGATCGATTGCATTAATGTCATCCTTGCACATGTTGAACAAGAAATATATGGACATTCCTAAAAACTTTAAATGAACTTGAATATAAACATATGGGAGATCTTGTACAATCTAATCCTATTACTTGTGCGCATTATTACAACCATTATATGGTTACATTTTGTAACCTTTAAAAATAAGATTATTCCATATTTGGTAAAGTTAATGGTTTTTATTTTGTAACTAAATTTCAAAATAGAAAAAACGAACATGATCATGGCCTATTATGGATAAAAGATGCCCTGATTTGTGGAGTAGATTGTAATGAAACCATTGAACAATTTGTCAACAAATATGTAACAGAAAACATTTCATTACTTCCTTCACATTTGTAAGATTCATAAATGCATAAACATAGACAAACTTGTAGGAAGAAAAATCAGGCTACTTGTCGATTTTGTTATTCATTGCCATTGATGCCTTACACAAAAATATTAAAACCATTAAAAGAAGTTCTATAACATCTTTTGAAATAAAATGTCAAACATCGCAAATAAAATCTTTGAAACCTTTAACAACGTGGAAATGGGAGTCAATATCTCATTTGAAGATTTTTTTTTGATGTTGAATTTGGATTTGTTACCTTATATTGATTCACCATGTAACAAATTGACAATGCCCACCCTTTTCTTGAAAAGAAAGGTGAAAGACATTAGAACAAATGTTTATGTTATAAAAGTTGCACCATTATGGGAAGCCAATAGTAGCACAATTTATTCTTGACCCATATGTTGCAACAAGTTACTACACATCATATTTGAAAAAAATTGATAAATCTATCACGAATGAATTTCGAACCATTTAAAAAAAAAGTGAAGATAAAAATATTGATGTAAATTTAAAGATTAGGAAATTAGGTAATGCTTTTATGAATGCAAAACAAATGTCTACCCAATTAGCAACTTATATCATTTTATCATTACCTATTTATCATGCTTCTAGATCATTTTCATTTTTAATCACATCACTTCAAACTAAACATGCATTTGTGCTCAAATCAACCATGCTTTTAAATGAACTACCCAAACTTCGTTGACATCAAAGCACAATCATGATTGATAAATATTTGGAATGTCATGAAACTTTAGATTTTTAAACTTTAAATGAGTTTGCAACAAATTATAATTTAAATGAAAAGGATTAAAAAAAATGACAAGTTCCTTTAGTAATTCAATATTGAATTACAATAAGCATTAAGATCTTGAAAATTATTATCAAGAACAATTGTTATTGTTCCATCCCTTTAGAACTTCAAAAGAATCACAACTTGGAAAAAATAAGTCATGGCATGATGCATATATCACTTGTGAGAGCTCAATAAATCATGTATGTTCAAAGTATTTTTAAATTCTAAAAACATATGCCAGGATTACAAAATTGAGATGACCTGCATTACATGCACACAAACTAACACAAATAAATAATAAAAGTATTTAGATGGATAAATTTGATAATGTTGAAGAAATTATTTCATCAAATCCCATCACCAATTGTATTGTAATTGAACATTACGATATTGGATGCAAGTTTCACATAAAATTTCAATGTTCTTTATCTTTATCAACTATTCCATGTATAATACAAAAAAGAAGAAGAATTGATTCCAAATGTAAAATTTTATTCCCAACTTCGTAAATTGAATAAGGAACAATGTGCAATTTATGATGATTATATGTATAAAAAAAGAATGTATCCTAATCAACCAATTCATTTATTTTCACAAGAGGAACAAGTACTGGTAAAACATTCACACTCCTCATACAAGGCTTGTTAAGACATTATAACAAACAACTTTGTTATGATCCTTTGAAGCAAAAAAAATCTTAATGGCGTATATAAGGAAGACAACAATCAATATTGATGGCATTACTATCCATTCTGGATTGAGCCTTCCACTAAATTGTAAGCATTTACAGTCTTTATCATTAAAAAGGCTTGATTCTTTATCAAAAACTTATATCAATTACAATTTTTGGTGTTGGATGAAGTTTCCTTTATAGGTACTAGGATATTTTCTTGTTGATCTTCATTTTATATCCATTAAACATGCACATAATCATTTTTTTGGGAATATCGATGTCATAATAACATGTGATTTGTATCAAACACCACCGGTTCGAAATAAATGGGTGTTCCAAAAAAGGTTTGATAGCATTGATGCCCTAGGGATTCACTTTTGGTTAGATCATATTCGTTGTTTTGAACTCCTCCAAGTCATGTGTCAAAGTGATAACTGATTTATTGAAGTCCTTAATATATTTCAAACTACAACCCACAATCCTATAAACATTACCTTCTTTAATAACATATGCTTATGCCAACTTCCAAATGAATTGGATTTCCCATGTATGTACTATACAAATAAATCAGCAAAAGAACGTAACGATTTTGTTTTTGAAAATACAAAAGGACAACAATATGTTTTTGATGTTAATGACCAACACCATGACACATGCCCCAAACATTTCAAATTAAAAAATGACCCATCACAAATAGTTAGTTTGTATTCATAGATCCAAGTCAAAATCGGTATGCTAATAGAATTATGTGTTGGTAATTATGCCACTCACAATGACTTATTCAATGGGGCTAACTAAGTTTTTAATATGTTTCCAAATTACATGATAGTGAATCCCTCATATGGATTGCCTTTAATAATCCAAAAGTAGGTTCTACAACTATGATACAAAATCAACACTTATACCCAACCAACATTCCCAAACATTGGACACCAATACAACCAATTTCTAAAGAGATACAAGTGGGTGCTAATTCAGGCCGTGTAATCACACGTACTCAATACCAAATACAACCAATTGTAGCTCGTACAATTCATCGTTCTCAAAGTTTGACTCTTGACTATTTAGCATTTGATCCCAGTGGAGTTCATCATCATAGCCTCACTTACACAACATTATTTCGTGTTAGATATATATATATTTTTCCTCACCATTAATTGATGTTAATTTTAAAGTTGATAAATGTGTTTTAGACAAAATGCAATGGCTAAGAACAACTCAATGACACTTGTGTATTTCATCTTTACAACTTTTTAGAAAAACACACACCAAAATTCAATCTTTAAACACATTTTCTTTGTCACTTCATTTTGAAAATATTGAAATAAATCACAATTTGTAGACATCTCATATTTTATGTTTAAATGAAACAAGGGTCATAATGCAACATTACACTTAACGTCCATATGCAAACCATCCAAAATAAACATTAATTGAAATTCATGGAAGCTAAGGAACTATGTTATTATATGATATAACTATTATACTTGATTCAAGTGAATCCATTACAAATTATGGAACATAATTTATAATTGCCACTTTTAATAAAACAATTCATGGAGTAATTCACATCATTGTAGTTTATAAGCCTCCATCTTTATTATTAACAACATTTTTGTCCACCCTTCACAAACTTATATCAAATTCTTCGACCATTTGTGCCATAATTATTTTAAGTGATTTCAATGTTGATGTCCTCCAAAAGCAAACTTCAAAAACAACACATTTATTTCAATTCATGAATGTGAATAATATAAAACTTCAATTTTCACAAAGTACCACAACATATGGTTCACAACTAGAATATATTTGATCAAACGGTCCATGTGAACAATGCATATCAGGAACAACTAAGGCCTTTTGGATAGATCACAAACCTATTTGTTTTGCATTCAAATTACCTAACCATGTAACATGATTTCATTGTGCATGATGATTTTGCATCAATATATAACGAAAGGTAGAGCCATTATGTGATGAGCTACTTGTTTCAATATAAAACCATTTTGGTGACATGTTATGTAAGGGTTAAGGTGATTCACATGTAAAAACCTATTTCAAACTAACATGCTACTATGACTTTTTCTGTACCATTTTTCAGCTTATGCCCATACCTACTAATGAACACCTTCCAACAATTGAGCAAATTAGGCCATTTAAAATGTTATGACTTACAACCCTTGTAACAGTCCAAATGAGAGAAGAACTTATCATGCCAAGTTGTAAAAACTGTGAGGCATTTTAAGCAATTGAAGAAGAATTGAATAGTCCAACTTACTTTAAACAAAATCACTAGAGATGATGGAAATGTGTAAAATGGTTTGGTAACTTGTATTCAAAATGACTTTGGTTTGCACTTCAAACCAAGATTATATCCCAAATGCTAATTGGCTGTAAAGTCCCGTCCCTATGGTTAGAGTGAACTGGAACCCACAAGTGCACCACACGGGATGGATGGTATGTGGATAGACAACACTTTTCATTTTACTCATGTGCCATAACTAACTATGACAGTTAACTACGTACTAACCATACACATGTATATACCTGGTAGGTACCTTGTAGTCACCAAGTCCCCTTACCTGCTTGCCTAAAACATAATAACCACTTCTATTCCCATCCTACTTACCCACATAGGTAGTTAGCTAGGTAGTTAGCTAGGTAGTGTGAGGCAGAAGCAGAGGATTTACACAATATAGGTTACCACCAAGGTGGAACCCCACCTTGGTAACTCACTTGTGGTTCATCCAAAAATTTGTCCCTTTCCCATTGGGAGAGCAAGCAAAGTGAAGTGTTGTCGGGGGCCAAAGGAACCTCTACCCGACCATAGTGTAAATCCAGTTGTTTATAAAAGTGGCCAACAAATGTGAACAGTTCCTGTTATCTTCAAACCCGAAGACTGTGATGAGTTTGTGACGAAATTTTTTAGGTCCCTTAGAGCATCTCCAGCTGTGCATGCTCAGTTTTTTTCACACCCACGTTTAGTTAAGCTATCTACTCTTTTGCAACCCCACCAATAAAATTGAAACTGGGACAGCAAATAGGTGGGGGGACTACTAATAGCAAACCACCTGGACCAATGATTATGATGAGCTAATCAGAAACACCGAGTTCGCAGTCAGGTCATATTTATTACACTCTTTTCTACAAGTGCACAGAGGTGCTGCGCCTATCACCAGCCACGGCAACCTGCACAATTATGCTGAGCCAAAACCATTTTCCTGGGCATATGCTAGATTTTCTTCAACCGATTTTACTCTTCAGAATCACGCACTGAGCCCTGCTGGGGATGCTCTTACAACCGACATTACACCATGGCACTTGTGACTATAACCGCAAACAAGAGTCATGGCATCCTTCGATTTTGAAGTTACCCATAACATACGCGGTGTACTTCCCCCCTTAATAATGTATTCATAAGTTAAAAGTTTGCTACAAGTAGCCCATGAGGTCTAAAGGCTAAAGGACTTTTACACAAAATGTGGGTGCATGCCTTGTTGTATGGTTATTGTTATTGTGTGGAGTTTGCACTTCACCAACCATACCAAACTGTGAAGATCAGTGAAAATTTGGAACATCCCAATTCACTGCCAAATCTGAATTGCAGGGTGTTTTTTTTTTTTTTTTTTTTTGGTGGTTATTTTTTTCCTTTTTTTGACTTGAAAAAAAATTTTTTTTCAATTAAATAAAAAGGATTTTTAAAGGGAAAAATAA